>Ga0181528_10000251_pt1 | contig 45898 bp, 40 predicted proteins | sample PEATcosm2014_Bin_47_FD_119742 | JGI IMG/M metagenome (GOLD analysis project Ga0181528, IMG submission 119742) | Peatland microbial communities from MTU Mesocosm Facility, Houghton, MI, USA - PEATcosm2014_Bin10_10_metaG | ecosystem: Environmental > Terrestrial > Soil > Wetlands > Peat | place...
ACCTCGTCATTGGCACTCCTGTCCTTGTTCCACACGCATCCTTCGTCGGAAGACACCAGGGGCGCGCTGTATTTTCACTAATATAACCGATGTGTCAAACCGCCGTGCAGTTTCAAATGGTTTGGCGCGCCCGGGCCGGCGGGTCCGCACATCGGCAAGGCAAACCGGACGCCGCGCGTGGAGAATGAAGAGGAGAGTCCGCGGATGGGAAGGATGACGAAGCCGAGTGAAAGCGCCAGAAACAGCCAGTAATGAGGTTCCGGCGCCCCTGCTTGTAGTGGCTGGGCCAACGGCCTCCGGAAAGAGCGCGCTCGCCCTGGAACTCGCCCTGCAGTTCCAGGGAGAAATCGTCAACTGCGATTCCGTCCAACTCTACCGTGGGCTCGACATCGGCACGGCCAAGACGCCAACCGGGCAACGTCGCGGGATTCCGCACCACCTTCTGGACGTTCTCGACCCGGCGGAGTTGACCACCGCGGGTGACTATGGCCTCCGTGCCCGCTCAGTCCTGCGCGAGATCGCCAGCCGCGGCGCACTGCCCATCGTCAGTGGCGGGACGGGCTTCTACCTTCGCGCGCTAATCGACGGACTCGCCGAGGGTCCCTCCCGGAATGAACCGCTACGCGAGCGCCTGAATCGAATGGAGTCAAGGCATTCAGGGCGGTTGCACCGGTTGCTTCTTCGTCTGGACGCACAGGCGGCTGCCCGCATTCACGCCCGCGATTTGAACAAGCTCATCCGTGCCTTGGAGATTTGCATCCTCACCCGGCGCCCCGCGTCTCATCTGTTCCGGGAGGGTAGAACGCCGCTCGAAGGCTTCAGAGTGCTGAAGTTTGTCCTGGAGCCCGACCGGAAAAAGCTGCACGAACGAATCGCCGCGCGGACTCGTGAGATCTTCGCGGCCGGACTGGTGAACGAAGTGCGCGAATTGGTCGGCCGCGGGGTCCCGCTCGATGCGAAGCCCTTTGAATCCATAGGCTACAGAGAAGCCACGGAGGTTCTCCGCGGACGCATGAGCCTGGAACAGGCCATCGAGGCCACAACCATCGCAACCCGGCAATACGCCAAACGCCAGACCACCTGGTTTCGCCGCGAAACCGGGGCTATCCCAGTCCACGGATTTGGAGACGATCCGCTCGTTCTTGCGGATTTGACAAACATCACACGCCGATTCCTGACCAATTTACACGCGTAAAGGTCACCTCATGCGTCTATATCACTGTCACGCCAATGCCGACGGGTCTTGATGTAAATCATCGAGAAACAACAACATCTCCCGGCAACTGGCAGCACCACAAAAAAGTGGTGTCTGCCTTGCCATAACCAGAGAAAATGAGCGTATAATCTGAAACAGGAGAGTCCACGATGACTACGAAAACTTTGAAGCTCTTTGCTCTTTTTTTGAGTGTTGCTCTGATGGTGGCCAGCGCCGCCACCTACAACGTGACCTTGTTCCAACCGTCCACGGTGGCGGGCAAGGAATTGAAGGCCGGCGATTACAAAGTGACGCTCGATGGCGATAAAGCGATCATCTCGATGGGTAAGCAGAAGGTTGAAGCTCCCGCGAAGATAGAGACGGCCGACACCAAGTTCTCTTCCACCTCGGTGCGCTACACGACCGAAGACGGCAAGATGAAGATCCAGGAGATTCGTCTCGGCGGGACCAACCAGAAGGTTGTCTTCAACTAGCCCGATCTGCCTCCCGTGCCCCGGTTTCACAAGCAGACCGGAGCTGCACACGGGTACCCGGGCCGCCTCTGCTATGCTGTGTGGCGTGTTGAGGCGACTCGGGTTCCCCTTTTTCCCTGTGCTTTTTCTGATGGTTCTTGCGCCGCTTTGGGGCGCGGCCAATCCGCCTGAAAACGTCCTAATCCTGCCTTTTTCCAACCTTTCAGCCAACCACAATCTCGATTGGGTCGGGGAGAGTTTCGCCGTCTCCGTCTTCCAGTCGTTGTCCGGCGAACTGCCCTTCGTCGTTCAGCCCGAGGACCGGGACAGTGCGATGCGGCAAATGAACGTGCGCAAATATGCGCCTCTCACCCGGGCCAGCGTGATCGAGATCGCGGTGAATCTGGATGCTGTGTTGGTCGTCTCAGGGAGCGTGGAAGTGATCCCTGGAGCTAATGGGGCTCGCGACGGGCTACGCGTTCGGGCGCAGCTCTACAATGCCCGCAAGCTGCGCCACATCAAAGACTTCGAAGTTTCTGGCAAGATGGACGACCTTTCGCTGGTCCAGGCGCATCTGGCGTGGCAGATTCTTTCGGCTCTGCGGCCTGAGACCGTGCCGACGGAATCGGAGTATTTGGCGGTGCGGCCCCCTGTGCGTCTCGATGCCATCGAACGTTACGTCCGGGGATTGATCGCGACGTCCTACGACCAGAAGTTTAAGCTGTTCACGGCCGCCGCGCGGCTGCAACCCGACTACTCGGCCGCCTGCTACGAATTGGGCTCCCTGTACTACTCCCGGCACGAGTACCGCAGCGCGGCCGAATGGCTCGCACGCGTCGCTTCGGCCGATGCCCATTTCCATCAGTCCCTGTTCCGCTTGGGATTGGCGCACTACCACACTGGTGACTACAAGCTCTCGGCGGAGGCCTTTGAGAAGCTCTCCCAGGCGATTTCGCTGAGCGAGGTGCTCAACAACCTGGGCGTGGCCCAACTCCGCTCGGGCGATCCTCAGTCGGCCGGGAACTTGCAGAAAGCCACGGAGGGCGATCCGGCGGACCCTGATTATTCTTTCAACGCCGGTCTCGCATTGTACCGGAAGGGCGATTTCGATGCCGCCATCCCGCTACTGGAATCATCGCTCACGCATAAGCCTGGCGACGAAGCGGCCAGCCGGTTGCTCGACAAATGCAAGCGGAAGGAAGCAGCCCGGCCGGGCGAGTTGAAAGCTGAAGCGCTGGAGCGGATCAAGGAAAACTACGACGAGACTGCCTGGCTCCAACTCAAAGCGCTGATCGATCCGGAAGGCCGCAAGTAGCCTCTACGCCGCATCAATACGATCAGGGGCCAATTTGCGGCAATTTGCGGCAACGCGACCTGATCATCGCATCCGTATATAATCTTCGGAGGCCACTCCATGCAAGAGGCAGTCGGATTCAGCGACCAGGGGCTCGTTCGAAAGAATAACGAGGATCGATTCTTCTCGTCCGCGGCCGCCGGACTGTGCGTACTCGCCGATGGCATGGGCGGAGCCCAGGCCGGGGAGATGGCATCTTCTCTGGCGATCGCGGCTGTCCGGGAGATCGCCACCTCGGAGTCTCCCTCACTGCTTCTGCTCGAAACCGCCTTCCAGGAGGCGGACCTCAGGGTGAGGCAGGCCGCCTCATCTGATATGTCGCTGCGCGGTATGGGAACCACCCTTGTGGCGGCGCTCGAGACTCCGGCCGGCATCGCCGTCTCGAACATTGGGGACAGCCGCTGCTGGCTTTGGGAGAAGGGCGGGCTGACGCTGCTCACCAGCGACCAGAGCTGGGCAAATGAAGTGGGCCGTTCACTCGGCTTGAGCGCTGAGGAGTTGAGCGTTCACCCTCTTCGGCACGCTCTCACCACAGCCGTTGGCGTTGGCATACCAAGGCAAGTTCAGAGCTGTGTTGTCCCCGTCCAGGCAGGCAGCTTGATCCTGCTTTCCAGCGATGGCCTGCATGGGGTGGCGTCGCACGATGCGATTGCGGCCGTCTTGTCGGCGGGCGGACCGCTTCTTTTCCTCTGTCAAGGGCTCATCGATATCGCCCTTGCCAACGGCGGTCCGGATAACGTTACAGTGGTTCTCGCCAGGGTCTGAACCGCGGTTCCGGGAACCGGCAATGGATTGCAGAATCGCACCCGGATGGGACCGCCGATTCTCATGTTTCGCGGGCTTGCGATGCTCTTTGCGCGACCGGTTCTCGAATCCGAAGAGAATTCTAGCCTGCCCGCCGCACTACTTATCGGGTAACCCATGCGACTGGTCCGAAATCGGCGCCTTGCCCTGGCGGCGGGCGCGATCTTCTTCACTCAACTCCTGGCCGCCTCGAGTTTGCGCCTTCGGGCTTTGGAAGGCGACGGTATGGTGGTTTCTCCGAACGCGCCCTCCCCGCGCAAGATTACTGTTGTCGCGGAAGATAACGCGGGGCAACCGGTGGGGGGCGTGACCGTCCGCTTCCGTCTCCCCGCCGACGGGCCATCCGGGCATTTCGCCAGCGGCCTGTCCTCGGAAACTGTCATCACACCCGCCAACGGGCGGGCTGCCGTGATGGGGATCCTTTGGAACGACCAACCGGGGCGCCTGGTGCTGGCGGTCTCAGCCGCGTTAGACGGCGAAGCCGCGGAACTGGAGATCCCCGTCGAAATCGGCTTGCACGCAGCCCATGAACCCGCGTCGGCCGACCCGGTTCGCCCCCCCTCTTCCGGTATTGGAAAGAAGTGGCTCATCCTTGCCGCCACGGTCGGCGGCGCGGCGGCGTTGGGCGTAGCGGCCGCAGCCATGCACGGAGCCAGCAACCCAGCCGCGCCGGTAGTTCAAGCGCCGCTGCCCATAGCTTCCATCCCGCCGGTCGTAGGCACACCTACCATCGGCATCAGCACTCCAGGGCATTGATATGCGCAAGCGATTCCTGATTCTCCAACTCGCTGTCGGGTTCACTGCCGCGGCTCAGATCGGCCCGCCTTCGCTCGGCGTGGCTGTCGGCAACGGCCGCCAGGTAGTAGAAATCCAGGGGATTCCCGAAGCCTGGGTGGCGCGTCCCGCTGCCGAGCCCGATTTCGGCCCCGAGTTCGATGGTTCGGCGGATGCCGCCGCGTCCTCCTCCACGCAATTGTGCTGGGCCACTCAGGGAATGCTGCACATCCGCGACAAGCGGACGAGCAAAGTAGCGACCTACCAGGTGCCCGAGGGCGATGCACGCTTCGCCTTTGACGCGAAGGGTCAACTCGCGGCCGCCTGGTTTCTGAATACTGGCGAGGTGTACGCGGGAGCAGCCGGCTGGACCGCGGTCTACACCGGCCCCGACGGGGCCGCGCCGCTGGATTTGACCGCCCAATCCCGGGCTCTCCTCCTTCTCTACCGGTCTGCGGACGGGCTGCACCGGACCCGCATTGACGCCGCTTCCGGGGTCGTGCTGGCGGAAGCGAAGCTCGAAGACCGGTCCGGACCGGCGCTGCTGGACTCCGGCGGCAACGCCGTATTCGCGACTTCCTCCGGCCTTTCCACGGTCGAATCCATGCGCCGCGTCGACCAGGGCTGGATGTTGCTTTCTACGGCTCACGGGCACTGGCTCTGGCAACCCGGTAAAGCGCCCCAGGGCGTGCCAACCGCCTCACCAGCGCTGCAGCTTTGGCTGCCAAATGGCAGCGAAGATGTTGGCGCTACGGTCGCACTGCCCGACACGCCGGTCGGTTCCACCACGCAGGTCGAATATATCCTGGCCAACGAGACATCGACCGACATTTACTTGAGCACTTTCCACCTGACGACGACGGCCCCCTTCAGGCTGGATAGCGCCCCCCACCCGCCGTGGGAAATTGGAGCCGGGCTGATGCAAGGCTTTTTCCTCGATTTCTCGCCGACGTCGGTGGGAGCCGCAACGCCGAGTTCTTTGACTCTCAACTATTGCTACGCCAGCGATTTTGACTCGGCCAACAACGTCTGCTCCACCACGGCCACTCTGGTGAGGAGCATCACGATCACCGGTAACGGCGTCGCTGCCCCGGCCTCCGGTCCCTGGCTGACGGGCATCTCGCCAGAGTCCAACATGGCGGGGGCGCCAGCCTTCACGCTGGTCATAAATGGTGGAGGTTTCACATCTACCTCGACGGCGCTGTGGAACGGAACGCCCCTGGTGACCACGTTCATTAATTCCGGGCAACTCAGCGCGGCGGTTCCGGCCAGTCTGTTGACCGCTCCGGCCGACGTCGGCGTGACAGTGACCAATCCTCCGGGCGGAACCGCGAATGTCACCAAGGCCTGGACATTCCATGTCTACAGCAGCGTCACACCCGGCATTTCGCTCTACGACCAGAACGATGTGCCGCTGACGTCCTCGCAAATCACATCGAACATGACGGTGCGCGTCCGGGTCAAGCTCGATCAGGCCGCAACTACCAGCCTGTCGGGGGTGCTGGAACTCGGCTTCCAGTCCGCGGTATCTTCCGTCTCCAGCGATCAGACGATCGCCCTGGGCAGCCCTGGCAGCGATCAGCAAGTGGGCAGTATCCAAACGTTTACGGTCCCCGCGGGAGCCACTACGGCGCTCTTTGGCAACGCCGATTACGTCGCCATGACGACGGGCACTACCGCCGGAACTATCACGCTGGACGCGGCCCTGCAATACGCTTTGCCTGTCACTCCGCAAAGCTACGTCATCAACGCCGTACCACCCGTGGTGGTCACTTCCTCAAAGGTCTTCACCACGAACAGCACGGTGCTGACGTTCCAGGGTTACGACAATACCCGCTCCGTTTCCAGCGGTGAGTTCACGTTCCATACCGCGTCGGGTGGGGTGGTCTCGCCTGGCGCCATAACCGTGGATCTCACCCAGAACTTTGCCAGTTACTTCCAGACCAATTCACAGATCGGCGGCAGCTTCGTGCTGACCGCCACGTTCCCGGTCACGGGCGACATCACGCAGATCAATTCTGTGACGACGGTTTTCAAGAACAGCGCCGGGACAACCAGCACCACGCAATAGGCTGCCCCACCACTTGCGGGCAGACCGCTAAACTGGGTCCGTGACCAAGCCCGTAGCGCTCTCCATTGCCGGCTCAGATCCCAGCGGCGGCGCAGGCATTCAGGCCGACCTCAAGACGTTCCATCAATTCGGGGTCTACGGCGAGGCGGTCCTCGCGCTGCTGACCGTGCAGAATACGCGTACGGTGGCGCGCGTTGAGATCCTCGACCCTGATTTGGTGGAAGAACAGATCCTCGCTGTTTTGGACGACATCCCGCCGAATGCGGTGAAGACCGGCGCTCTCGGGAATGCCGCTGTCGTTCGCCGCGTCGCGAAACTTACTCCGCGGTTCGGGTGCCCGCTCGTGGTCGATCCGGTAATGATCTCCAAACACGGTGCGCCTCTGATCGCCGATGAGGCTCGCGCCGCTCTGTGGAACGACTTGCTGCCGCGAGCCACGCTGATCACGCCGAATCTGCACGAGGCGGCGGCGTTGACCGGCCTGCGTGTCGATTCTCTGGCGGAGATGCGCGAAGCGGCCCGGCGCCTGCGCGACCACACGGGCGCGGCGATTCTGGTGAAAGGCGGCCACCTCGACGGCGACGCGGTGGATCTGCTGTGGGACGGTGCGGAGTTCCGCGAGTTCCGTGCGGAGCGGATTGACACAATCCACACCCACGGCACCGGATGCACTTACTCGGCCGCGATCACGGCGCTGCTGGCTCTGGGAACCCCTCTTCCCGATGCGGTCAGGCGGGCCAAAGCATTCATCTCCGAGGCCATTCGTACGAATCCCGGACTTGGATCCGGCTGCGGCCCGGTGAATCACCACGCCCGGCCCTTACAATGAGACTATGGGGTTTTTGCCCGTAGACCAACAGCTTGCCTACCTCAGGAAGGGTTTTTCCGAGATTATCCGCGAGGAGGATCTGCGCGAACGGCTGGAAAAGTCGCGCCGCGAGGGCCGCCCTTTGCGCGTAAAGACGGGCTTCGACCCGACCGCACCCGATCTGCACCTGGGCCACACCGTGTTGCTGCGCAAGATGAAGCACTTCCAGGATCTCGGCCACACGGTCATTTTCCTGATTGGAGACGGTACCGGCCTGATCGGCGATCCAACGGGCCGCAATCTCATGCGCCCGCCATTGACGCCTGAAGAGATCGCCCAGAACGCGGAAACGTACAAGGCGCAAGTCTTCAAGATTCTCGACAAGTCGAAAACGGAAGTCCGCTTCAACAACGAGTGGCTCGGCAAGCTGAGCTTTCAGGACCTGATCCGGCTGGCCTCGAAATGCACCGTCGCGAGAATGCTCGAACGCGACTTTTTCTCGAAGCGTTATAAGGAAGGCACGCCGATCTCGATCCATGAGTTCCTGTATCCGCTCGCGCAGGGCTACGACTCGGTGGCCCTCGAAGCGGACGTCGAGCTTGGCGGGACGGACCAGAAGTTCAACCTAATAGTGGCCCGCGAATTACAGCGCGACTACGGTCAACCCGCTCAGATTATTGCCACTGTCCCCTTGCTCGAAGGCCTGGACGGCATCGAGAAGATGTCGAAGTCCAAGGGTAATTACGTCGGCATCTGCGAGGAAGCCGGCGTCATGATGAAGAAGCTCATGAGCATCAGCGACTCGCTGATGTGGCGCTATTTCGAGCTGCTCACCGACGTCCAGGTGGACGAAATTGCCGCACTTAGGAAGGCGGCGCATTCGGGCGAGCGCAATCCTCGCGACATCAAACTCGACCTGTCCGAACGCATCATCTCGGACTTCCACCCAGCGGAGGCTGCCCGCGCTGCCCGCGCGCAGTGGCTTGCAGAGGTCAGTCAGCACCAGATTCCAGAGAACCTCGAAACTGTTCAGGTCACCGACGCCCGCATCAATAAGATCCTGGTGCAGGCGTGTCTGTCCGGTTCAGGGAATGAAGCCGACCGCCTGGTCAAGAGCGGCGCGGTGGCCGTCGCCAGCGATGGCTTGACGCAATTGGAGACGCTGACGGTTCCCACGCACCGCCTGGCCCCTGGGACGCATATCATCCGCGCCGGCAAACGCTGGAAGAAGGTGGTCGTCTAACGCATGCTTGTTCCGTCCGACACGTTGCGATTGAGTCTGGATGCGCTCGCCGCCCACAGGTTGCGCTCGGCGTTGACCACGCTGGGCCTGGCCATGGGCGTAGCCACGCTCATTACGGTGGTCACGCTGATACAGGGCGCGAACATGTACGTCGAAACCAAAATCGCCAACCTCGGGACGGATGTTTTTCAGGTGGCCCGCACGCCGTTTGCGACCACGGATTTCGAAGTCATCGTCAAGTCACTCAAGTACAAGCACATCAACAACGACGACTACATCGCCGTACGGGAGCAGTGCCACGCTTGCCGGATGGTGGGCGCGACGGCATCGGCCAGCACGCACGCGAAAATCGGTACGGAAGAGATCACCGACGTCAACCTGATCGGCCAGACGCAGAACATGGAAGACATCGACACGCGCACGGTTGAGGGCGGGCGCTACTTCTCGCCGGTTGAGGAACAGCGCAACTCGCGGGTTTGCATCATTGGCACGACGCTGCAGGATCGTCTGTTCGGCGGCGGCGACCCGGTCGGCAAGACGGTACGCCTCGCTTCGCAGGAGTTCACGGTCATCGGCTACTACGAGAAGTTCGGCTCCGTGCTCGGGCAGGACGCCGACAATTACGCGGTCATCCCGATGAGCGTCTTCCTTCAGATTCAGGGCGCGCGCTTCAGCCAGACCATCAACGTCCGCGTGCCGGGCGACGAGGCTGCTTTCGACCGCGCCCAGGACGAAGTGCGGCAGATTCTGCGGTCGCGCCGGCACGTCGCACCCGCGCAGGACGATGATTTCTTCATAGGCACCAAAGACGCCTACATCGCGCTGTGGGGCCAGATCAGCGGTGCGTTCTTTGCCGTCTTCATTCTTGTAAGTGCGATTTCGGCCCTTGTTGGAGGCATCGTCATCATGAACGTCATGCTCGTCAGCGTGACGGAGCGGACCAAGGAAATCGGTGTCAGGCGCGCGGTCGGCGCGGCCGCGAACGATATCTTGCGCCAGTTTCTGGCGGAGAGCGTGCTGCAGTGTCTTGCCGGGGGAGCGGTCGGCATCAGCATCGGCTTCATCTGCGCCGAGCTGCTGAGGCGCTTCACTTCATTTCCGGCAGCCGTGAAATGGCAGGTGGCCTTGATGGGCGTCTTTCTGAGCTCGGCGATCGGGCTCTTTTTCGGCATCTACCCGGCACGGCGCGCCGCAATGCTGGATCCCGTGGAGGCGCTGCGGTCCGAGTAGGCCGCGCGATACGCAACCATGACGAGGTCGGAATTCGGCGAGAACTTGAACGTCGCATGGGACACGCTGCGAGCCCATAAGGTGCGCAGCGGCCTGACGCTGCTCGGCATCGTCATCGGCGTCACCAGCGTCATCTCGGTCGCCTCGGTGATTGAGGGTTTGAACCGCTTTATCCAGCAGAAGGTCGAGGAACTCGGCTCTGGCACCTACTTCATTTCGCGCTTCCCTGTCGGCACCGATCCGACCCGGATGCCCGAGAAGATCAGGCTGCGCAGGTACATTGAATACGACACTGCCACCAGGCTTAAGCAACAGTGCCGCGCGGTGGAATCGGCGACGACCGTTGCTACGCGTGCCTCGTTTTTCGGCCAATCCAACGAGATCCGCTATGCGGGCGAACGGGTCCAAAAGCTCTTCGTGCGTGGCGCGGAGCCGGCTTACATAGACGTCCTGCCCATGTTCACTGTCGACCAGGGACGGTTTCTGAACGCGACCGACGAAGAACATGCTTCCCAGGTCGTGGTGATCGGCTCGAAGGTCGCCGACTCGCTATTCCCGCGCCTCAACCCTTTAGGCAAGTCCGTTGTGCTCAACGGCGGACTTTACCAGGTGATCGGCGTATTCTCCCAGAAGGAGGGGATGTTTGGCGGCCCCGGCCCCGACGACTTCGCCATCATTCCGCTTTCCAATTTCCGCAAGCACAATCCGGACGTCAAAGAACTGGCGGTCCTTTTTACGGTCAACCGGAATCTTAGCTCCCGCGAGGCGATGGACGAGGTGACGGATGCGATGCGCCGGGTCCGGCGCCTGCGCCAGTCGGCCGAGAACGATTTCGAGGTCTTCTCTTCCGACTTTCTCAGCACGCTCTGGAACCAGCTGACCGGAGCGATTGTCATCCTCACCGGAGTCATCAGCAGCATCGGACTGCTGGTAGGCGGTATCGGCGTGATGAATATCATGCTAATCTCGGTGACCGAGCGCACTAAGGAGATTGGCGTTCGCAAGGCCATCGGTGCACGGCCGTCCGACATCCGCGTACAGTTCTTGCTGGAAGCCACCACGCTGTGTGTCGCTGGCGGTTTGCTCGGGATCCTGTTCGGAGGGATCATCGCCTGGGTGGTGCGCACTACCATGCCCTCTATACCTGCGTCGCTGAGTTGGTTCTGGGCGATCCTGGGCGTTTGCATTTCCGCCTCCGTTGGACTGTTCTTCGGGTACTGGCCTGCCGATCGCGCAGCCCGCCTCGACCCAATTGTCTGTCTGCGTTACGAATGAGTTTAAATTGATGCCACGCAAACCCCAGGAATGGAAACTCCGCACCGGCCGGCTGCTGCTCGGTGAACGCACGCTCATCTCGGGCGTGCTGAATGTGACGCCCGACTCGCTGGCCGACGGCGGCCGCTACCTGGACCCGGAGTTGGCCTTCGACCGAGCCCTGGAACTGGCTCAACAAGGCGCGGACATCGTCGAAATTGGTGCGGAGAGCGTCCGCCAAGGCTCTGCCCGCATCTCCGAAGCGGAAGAGTTGCGGCGCCTCGTGCCCGTATTGAAACGGCTGCGCGGCGCGCTGTCGATCCCCATCTGTGTAGAGACTTACAAGGCGGCCGTCGCCGAGAAAGCCATGACGTACGGCGTGGAGATCATCAAAGATCCTTCCGCCCTGATTTGGGAACCGGACCTGGCCAAGGTAGTCGTGCAGCATGACGCCGGATTGATCATCCAGCACATGCGCGGAAAGCCGGACACCTGGGGCAAACTGCCGGGCTTGCAGGACCCCGCCGGTTCCCTGATCACCGAACTGAAAGCCAGTGTCAGCCGCGCGGTGCGGCAAGGCCTTCAGCCCCAGCGCCTGGTGATCGATCCCGGCCTGGGCATGGGTAAACGCAAAGAACAGAACAGCGAGATTCTGCGCGACTTGGACCGCTTTGCGGACATCCCCGCGCCGCTTCAGCTCAGTCCTACCGGCAAGCAATTCGGCACTTCCCCAACGATGGAGATGTCGCTATCAATGTGGACCGCCGCGGCGGTGGCGGCCGTCCTGCGCGGCGCGTTCATCCTGAGAGTGCATGACGTCGCAGCGCTTCGTCCCGCCATCCTCCTCGCCGACGAGCTGGTGCGGGGTTAGTGCGGCGATTCAGGCCGCAGGTTCTTCGGCGGGCGTGTTCCTCTGGCTACCGCTCAACAGTGACGAGGACGACACGCCCGCGCACCCGCTCTCTAACTATTGCTACTGCTGAACAGACTGTTCAGCAGCGTCTGCTGGCTGCTGGATAGATAGCTGTTGGCCGATGCGGAGCTGGAGTTCAGCAAGGACAAAAGACTTGATTCGTCATATTGGCTGGCCGTCGGGCTGGCCGAACTGGAACTACTCGAGCCGCTGCTCGCGTGGCTGTGGTGGCCGTGATGCTTTGGAGTTAGAGTGGACGCGTCGCCGGTGTCCGAGGCCTGTTGAAACTGGCTGGCCAGACCCTTGAGGAATGACGACTCGTCTCCCGTGGTGTTGTTCGCCGCGTTGTTGAGCTGAGTTGCGATATCGGAAGTCTCCTGTTTGAATTTGGCCGGGTCGCTCGTGGCCAGGTCCTGAAGACTGCTCAACAGCTTTCCGATACCGGAGACGCCGTCCGTATCGGTGGTGGTTGCGGTTGTCGGGCTGGCGGTTGAAGTCGTCGAAGTAGCGTTCTTCGACTCCATTTTCTGATACATGGCTTCCAGTTGTTGCAGCACGCTGCTGCTGGAGACGGAACTGATAGAGGAAACAGACATTCGATTCTCCTTGGTGGATCCTCGCCATCCGTGTGTGCCGCCATGGACGCGGAGACCTGATCTGCCACGCCGGAGATGGGATCTCCAGAGCGTTGCTGGACGTGGGATCGGCTGAAGAGTGGAGAACGATTAGGCTGCCCGACGAAAGATAGCCAGTTGGCGGGATGAGCGGGATCTCAGATCTCGTAGCAGGCCTGGCCGCGGAAGGGCCGGACGAGAGGCATGATTTCCAGCACGCGCCAGTCGATGAATTCAACGTGGCAGGAGTGCTGGTCAATCTCTCGCACTGCCTGCACGGAACATTCGCAACAGACGGCCGGACCCAGGCCGGCCCATTCCATGCGATGAATCCGGACAGGCAGATTCTTTCGCTGCCGGTCCAGGCAGCGCATGGCAACGTCCGGCGTGGTTGTTATCCACGCCGGACAACTATCATCTAACCATTTGTTTTGTGCGACTTGCGGTGCATTTTTGTGCAGCAAGACGATATGGAACGACACGGTTCCCCTCCCCGGGCTGGTAAGAGACGGCGCGAAATCAGCGCGAGATTTCCTTCAGCGTATAGCTGGAAAGGACCTTCATATAATTGGCGCGCTCAAACGCGGCGGGCTCCGTGACTGACTGGGAGCTCATGCTGCCGCGCATCTGCTGAATGGATTCGTACTCGTGCTCTTCCATCCAATCGCCGAGATCTTCTTCCAGCTTGGAGAGATACTCCGGACCGTGGCGCAGCAGCGCCGACGTCATCATCGTGACTCGCGCACCGGCCATCACGCCCTTCACAATGTCCTCGGCCGTGTGGACCCCGCCCGTGATGGCGATGTCGGGGCGGATCCGGTTATAGAGCAGCGCGGCCCAGTGAAGCCTGAGGCGCAGTTCCGAAGAGTCGCTGAGCACCAGATTCGGTACCACTTCCAGCGCATTGAGATCGAAGTCGGGTTGGTAGAAGCGGTTGAAAATGACCAACCCATCTGCGCCGGCTTCGTCGAGCCGCTTGGCTGTATTGGCGAAGGCCGTGAAGAACGACCCGATCTTGACCGCCACCGGAATGCGAATGCTGGCTTTCACGTGGCTGACCAGGTCGGAGTACATCTCCTCGACCTTCTCGCCGGTCATTTCGAGATCGGTGGGCAGATAGTAAACGTTCAGTTCGAGAGCGTCGGCGCCGGCCTGCTCCATCAATTGCGCGTATCGGATCCAGCCGCCCGAGGAAACCCCGTTCAGCGAGGCGATCACGGGAACGTCACAGCTTTCCTTCGCCTTGCGGAGGTGGTTCAGATACGGATCTGGCCCCAGGTTGTAGCTGGTCATCTCGGGGAAGTAGCTGAGGGCTTCGCCGAAGCTCTCAGTCCCCTCGGAAAGGTAGCGGTCCAGAACCCCGCTCTCCGCCGTGATCTGCTCCTCAAACAGGGAGTGGAGCACGATGGCGGATGCGCCGGCGTCTTCCAACCGGAGAATGTTAGCGATGTCCTTACACATGGGCGAGGACGAGGCAACCAGCGGAGTGCGGAGCTTCAGCCCCAGGTATCCAGTAGTGAGATCGATCATGGCTTGCTAGTCTCCTTCGGGTCGCTTCGTCAGTGGGCCTTCGCTTCGCCAGCAGTTGCCTGGCCCGGCGCCGCAGCCATCTGCTCGTAGAGCCGCCAGCGGTTCATCACATCGGCCTGAGCCTCACCCAACAGGCGCTTGGCCTCGTCCGGATGGCTGTGAACCAGCATCGTGTAGCGGGTCTCGTTATAGATGTACTTGTCGAGGGGTAGCGCGGGCGCTTTCGAATCAAGCACAAACGGGTTCTTGCCCTCCGCTACCAGCGCCGGGTTGTAGCGGAACAGCGGCCAGGCGCCGGTTTGCACGGCCAGCTTCTGCTGGTCGAGTCCGTGAACCAGGTCGTAGCCGTGCGCGATGCAGTGGGAGTAGGCGATGATGATCGACGGGCCGTCCCATCTCTCGGCCTCGTTGAACGCCCTCAAGGTCTGCATGTCGCTCGATCCCATCGCCACGCGGGCGACGTAAGCGTTGCCGTAAGTGACAGCCATCATGGCCAGGTCCTTCTTGGCCGACTGCTTCCCGCCTGCTGCGAATTTCGCCACAGCGCCGCGGGGCGTGGACTTCGACATCTGGCCGCCAGTGTTTGAATAGACCTCGGTGTCCATGACCAGAATGTTCACGTTACGGCCCGAGGCCAGCACGTGGTCCAGGCCACCGAAGCCGATATCGTAAGCCCATCCGTCGCCGCCGAGGATCCAGACGCTCTTCCTGGCCAGCGAGTCGGCTACTGCCAGCAAGTCGCGATATGCCGCCGATACCCCGTTGGTTGCCGACCCCAGCCATTGCTGGACTTGAGCCTTCAACTCGACGATGCGCTTCCTTTGTTCGAACACGCCGGCCTCGGTGCTCTGGTCTGCGTTCAGGATCCCGCCAGCCAGTTTCTCGCCAAGCTGAGCGGCAAACCGCTGTACCAGCTCGCGAGCGTACTTGGTCTGTTGGTCAACAGCCAGCCGCATGCCGAGACCGAACTCCGCGTTATCTTCGAACAGCGAGTTCGACCAGGCCGGACCGCGGCCATCGTGGTTGGCCGCATAAGGCGTCGTCGGCAGATTGCCGCCGTAAATCGACGAACACCCGGTCGCGTTGGCGATCACGGTACGGTCGCCGAACAACTGCGTCAGCAGTTTAATATACGGCGTCTCACCGCACCCCGAGCAGGCGCCGGAGAACTCAAATAAAGGCTGGAAGAGCTGCAGGTCTTTCACCTGGCCGGTAGAGAGCTTGCTGCGGTCGAATTCCGGCAAGGAGAGGAAGAAGTCCCAATTAGCGGCTTCGGAAACTCGCAGCGCGGGCTGCTCCGCCATGTTGATTGCCCGGCGCTTGCTGTCGGTCTTGTCCTTGACGGGGCAGGCTTCGACGCACAGGCCGCAACCCGTGCAGTCTTCCGGCGCAACCTGCAGGGTGTATGACTGGTCTTTATAATCCTTCCAACGCGCTTCGGTCGCCTTGAAGGTACCCGGTTGGCCGTCCAGGTGATCTCGCTCGTAGACTTTGGCGCGAATCGTCGCGTGCGGGCAGACCAGCACGCATTTTCCGCACTGGATGCAGAGCTTCTCGTCCCAAACCGGGATCTGGAGCGCGATGTTGCGCTTCTCCCAGCTCGCGGTGCCGGTGGGGAACGTGCCGTCGATGGGCATGGCCGAGACCGGTAGCAAGTCACCGTCTCCAGAGATCATGGGACCCAGAACGTCTCTTACGAAATCGGGAGCTTCGGCCGGAACCGGAGGCCGGAGTTCAGTCGTGCTGGTCACTGTCGTGGGCACCTGAACCTCGGTCAGCCGGCCGATGGTCTGGTCGACCGCAGCGAAGTTCTTCTGCACCACGGACTCGCCGCGCTTGCCGTAAGTCTTCACGATCGCGTGCTTGATCGCGTCGATCGCCTCTTCGCGCGGCAGCACGCCGCTGATGGCGAAGAAGCAGGTTTGCATCACGGTGTTGATGCGCGTGCCCATGCCCGTCTCTTTCGCGACTTCGTAGGCATCGATCACGTAGAACTTGAGGTGCTTCTTGATGATGGCTGCCTGCACGGGACGCGGCAGGTGGTCCCAGGCTTCCGCTGCGCTGAACGGCGAGTTCAGCAGGAACGTCGCGCCCGGCTCGGCGTAGCGCAGCATATCGATACGCTCGAGGAACGAATACTGATGACAGGCCAGGAAGCTGGCATGGGAAATCAGGTACGTGCTGCGGATCGGACGTGGTCCGAAGCGCAAGTGGGATGTTGTGACGGAACCGGATTTCTTGGAATCGTAGACGAAATAGCCCTGCGCGAAATTGTCCGTGTCCTCGCCGATGATCTTCACCGAATTCTTGTTCGCGCCCACCGTGCCGTCGGCTCCGAGCCCGAAGAATACCGCCCGGACACCCTTCGGATCCTCCGTGGAGAACGTCTCATCGACGTCCAGCGAGGTGTGGGTGACATCATCATTGATGCCGACCGTGAAATGATTCTTTGGCTTATCCTTCAACGTCTCGTCGAAGACCGCCTTCACCATCGCGGGAGTGAACTCCTTCGAGGAGAGACCGTAGCGGCCGCCGATGACGCGCGGGAAAGCGGCCATCGGCAGAGTGCCCGCCGTCTGGCCTTCGAGCAGTGCGGTGAGCACGTCGAGATACAGCGGCTCGCCCGTGCCACCGGGTTCCTTCGTGCGATCGAGAACCGCGAGCGTCTTCACTGTCGGCGGGAGCGCGGCCAGGAAGTGTCCAATGGAAAATGGCCGGTACAGGCGGACCTTGAGCAGACCGATTTTCTCGCCCTTGGCGACTAGCGTTTCCACCGTCTCGTGCGCGGTTTCGGCGCCCGAGCCCATCAGGATCACGACGCGTTCAGCGTCCGGCGCGCCCTCGTACTCGAAGAGCTTGTACTTGCGTCCTACGACTTCTCCGAAGCGGTTCATCGCCTTCTCGACGATGGCCGGCGTTGCGTCATAAAACCTGTTGACCGTCTCGCGGCCCTGGAAATACACGTCCGGGTTCTGAGCCGTGCCGCGCAGCACGGGATGATCCGGCGACAGCGCGCGAGCGCGATGAGCCTGGATCAACTCGTCGGGCAGCATGGCGCGCAGATCGTCTTCGGTCAGTTGTTCGATCTTGGCGACTTCGTGCGATGTACGAAAACCATCGAAGAAGTGGATAAACGGAACGCGCGACTCAAGCGTAGAAGCCTGAGCCACCAACGCCATATCCATAACTTCCTGCACCGAGTTGGAGGCCAGCATCGCCCAACCAGTGGAGCGGACGCTCATCACGTCCTGGTGATCGCCAAAAATGGATAGCGCTTGTGCTGCCAGGCTGCGCGCCGCGACGTGGAACACCGTCGACGTCAACTCGCCCGCGATCTTGTACATGTTCGGGATCATCAGCAGCAAGCCCTGCGACGACGTAAACGTCGTCGTCAGCGAGCCGGCCTGGAGAGCCCCGTGGACCGCGCCAGCGGCGCCGCCCTCGCTCTGCATCTCCATCACCGATGGGACGGTTCCCCAAATATTCGGTTTGCCTTCAGAGGACCACTGATCCGACCACTCGCCCATGGGCGACGAGGGCGTAATCGGATAAATGGCAATAACTTCGTTGGTCTTGTGGGCGACATAGGCCGCCGCTTCATTCCCATCCAGGGTGATCTTTTTTCTCGATGACATGAAATCAGGGCTCGCTTTGATTTTACTGCAATCTGGATACCGTTTCATTGTTTCGGAGCTGAACATCTCTATGTGGTGCGGGAATTGGAGTTCTCGGAGCTTCAGATTGTCTGGACAGATGCCGCTCATGCGCCAAATGCCCCATTTTGGCAACGGTCAGGGCTTCCGCTCCAGCCGGGCTACCCTGTCGGCTGCGCCAAAACGCTCCATTACGGCACAAAGCAGGGAGCCGAGCTGAAAACCAGGCCTCCTCAATTGGTTCGGCCCCAACATCGCCCCACAATTTGCCGGCAGGTGTGCCCATGTAGCAGAAGCACGGGATGCGTGCGCATGACGGCGCCGCCTGATCTCTCCGCGTGAGGCCATCACATCCAGCAGCGTCGACGAATGTCTTGCTCGATCAAGGCTCTTACGTTCCGCGCGTTCATCCCGGCGGTCAACGGAGCGACGGCTGCCGCCAAGCTCGCTTCTCGCGGTTCCGGCCGTCGGACTCCTCTTCAGACGCACCTTTTACGGAATCTTCGCCTATCGCGGAATACACTGGGAGGGGGTTTGCACGGCGCAACGACTTCCGTCCTGGGCCACGCTGCCAACTCCCAGGCGGTTCGCATCCGGCCGCCTTGGCACCCGTGCCTGGAAGGGCTTTCCTTGGGTCCGACTGATACCGCCATTCGATGAGCGCTCTGCTTGTCCGGGGCGCCCGCCAACTGCTCACGTTACGGGGGTCCAACGGACCCCGTCGCGGGTCACAACTGAACGACTTGGGCCTGATCCCCGATGGCGCGATCCTCATCGTTGACGGCGTAATCCAGGAAAGCGGCCCCGCGCGGCGCGTCGAAAACCTCGCCGCTGCCCGCAACGCCATAGAACTGGACGTAGCTGGCAAGCTCGTTCTTCCCTCTTTTGTGGACCCACTCACTTTCGTGAACGGGCTTCCCGTGCGGAGTGCCGGCCTCCCGGAGGACCTGTGCAGCCGGCCGCTCTCCGTGGCGGACGAGCGCAACGTTGAAGTGGCCCTGACCCAACAGCGGAGGCAATCCTCGGCCGGCAAGCTCGCCTTTCACGCAGCCCGCGTGTTGCGCGACATGGTGCGCCACGGCACGGGCGCCGTGGCCGTTCATGCGGGACTGGGCCTCCAGGACAGCCCGGGCTCGAAGATCCTGCGGGCCACTTCGCATCTGGAGAGTGCCCCGGTCGACATCGTGCAGTCGCTGCTTATCGGCCATCCCGGCCTGGCTGAATTCCACGGTCTGGAAGACGACTACGTGCGCTGGCTGGCTGACCTGCTGTTGCCTCGCCTGGCGCGCCGCGATCCGGTGCAAGCCGCATCGATATGTCTCGGCTTCGACATTCTCGACGACTTCCAGGCTTCCGATTGCCTGGCTGTGGCTGGGCGCCTGGGACTGCGGCTGAACGTTCATCGTGGTCCTCTCGATCAAGGCGCCGCTGTCGATCTTGCGCTCTCAGGCCGCGTAAGTTCAATCGCCGGGCTGCACGGATTGACGCGCAGCGCGATTCACGCCCTCGCTGCTTCGGAGACCACCGCGGTCCTGCGCCCCATGCTGAGTTTTCACGGCTGGCACGGCCCGGAGCCAGCGAGACAACTCGTCGACGAAGGAGCAGCGGTCGCCCTCTCCACGGGCTGGCACCCGGTGTTCGCGCCCGCGGCGAGCATGCCGGCCGCGCTCGCCATGGCCTGCTGCATGCTCGCTCTGAAACCAGCCGAAGCGCTGGCGGCGGCGACGGTAAACGGCGCGGCGGCTCTCGGAGTGCTCGACCGCTGTGGAACGCTGGAGCCAGGCAAACAGGGCGACTTCCTGGTGCTCTCCGTGCCGGACTTTCGCGACCTGCCTTCCCTCCTCGGAGTGAACCCGGTGGAAGCGGTGGTGAAGCGAGGCGCGATAGTCTGGCAGAAGAGCGACGTCGTCTGGCCGGAGACGCCATAACGTCCGAATGGAAAGAACTGCCTCCCGTGAAATTGCCCGATCGTCTTGTCGAATGCGTTCCGAACTTCAGCGAAGGGCGGAACCCGGTGGTGGTCGCGGCCATAGCCCGGGCGGCCGCCGCTGTGCCCGGGATTCTGATCCTCGATCTCCAACGCGACATTGACCACAACCGCTCCGTACTGACCTTCGCGGGGCCGCCGGAGGCCGTCGCCGAAGCGGCGGTCGCCGCGGCCGGCGTTGCCGCGCACTCCATCGATCTGAACAAGCACGAAGGCGTCCACCCGCGAATCGGCGCCGCCGACGTGATTCCGTTCATTCCGCTGTGCGGCATCACGCTGGAGGAATGTGCCGCCCTGGCTCGGGCCGCGGGCGAGCAACATTGGAAGCGAAACGGCGTCCCCGTTTATTTCTACGACGCCGCTGCCCTCCGGCGTGACCGAACACGCCTGGAGCAGATCCGCAAGGGCGGTTTCCGCCTCTTGCGATCGGCCGCTCTTACCGACCCGTACCGGCGGCCCGACGTCGGCGGACCCGCGCTGCACCCGACGGCGGGAGCCTCGGTTTTCGGGGCGCGCAAGTTCCTGGTTGCTTACAACGTGAACCTGCGAACGAGCGATGTCGCGCTCGCGAAGAACATCGCGAAGAAGATCCGCGCCTCCTCGGGCGGCTTCCCCTGCGTCAAAGCGCTCGGCGTGTTCCTGCAGAACCGGAATCTCGCCCAGGTGACCACAACCCTGACGGACTTCGAGCTGACGCCCGTTCACGTCGTCTTCAATGCGATTCGGGATGAGGCGGCTCGCGCCGGGGTCGAAGTGCAAGGCTCCGAGTTGATCGGCCTGATCCCCAGGCGCGCGTTGGAGCAGGTTGGTACGACCGACTTCCGCTGGGAACGTTGGGACGACTCGATGGTTCTCGAAACTCGCATGGAAATGGCCCAGGCAGGCCGGCTGCATTGGCTTGACAGCGTTAGTGGGGCGGCTCTCCAGAGCCGCGCGGGCTCTCCAGAGCCCGCTGACTAACTCAACTTGCGTGCGGACGCTGAAGCGTCCGCACGGCCCTGGAGGGCCGCCCCACGCCCCAGCCTCCGCCCGCTTCACGACCGCCCTCAAGGGCATCGAAACGGCCGGGACTATCATCAAACAAGACGTGCTCGTTTCCATCGACAACCAAAATGTACGGCCGAAACGCCCGGCCTGGCTGCGCGCGCCCGCGCCTGTCGGAGCGGAATACCGCGACTTGAAGCAGCTCGTGGACGGGCTCAACCTGCACACCGTTTGCGAGAGTGCAGCTTGCCCAAACGTTGGCGAGTGTTGGAACCATCGCACCGCGACTTTCATGATCCTCGGCAACGTCTGCACGCGGCGTTGCGGGTTTTGCAACGTGCAAAAGGGCGTGCCGCTGGAAGTCGATCCCGATGAGCCGCGCCGCGTCGCCGAAGCTTGCGCGGCACTCGGCCTGAGATACGCCGTGATCACGAGCGTCAATCGCGACGACCGCAAGGACGGGGGGGCGGAACTCTTCGCGGCCACCATTCGCGCCATTCGGGAACGCATCGCGGACTGTAAGGTCGAAGTGCTGATCCCGGATTTCCAGGGCTCGCGAGACGCGCTGGCGATTGTGATGGAGGCCGCGCCCGACGTGCTTAACCACAACGTCGAGACCGTGCCGCGCCTCTACCGCGAGGTCCGCATCGGGGCGCGCTATGAGCGGTCGCTCGAAGTGCTGCGGCAGGCAAGGCAGATGCGCTCCGGGATTCCCACCAAGTCCGGCGTGATGGTGGGTCTCGGAGAGGAATCCGGCGAAGTGCTGGGCGTCTTGCGCGATTTGCGCGCGCACGGTGTCGAGATCGCAACCATTGGCCAGTACCTGCGCCCCACGCCGTCGCACTTGCCCGTGCTGCGCTACGTTCCGCCCGAGGAGTTTGCGATGTACCGCGAAGAGGGCTTGAAAATGGGCTTCTCGCACGTCGAGTCAGGTCCGCTCGTTCGCAGCAGCTATCACGCGGCCGAAGCGCTGTAGGACACTGGGAACGCCGGTCCTGGGAACGCCGGTCCTGGGAACGCCGGTCTCCAGACCGGCTCTTATCGCGTCAGCGCCGTTTCCGGCGAACCCGTTCCCGATTTCAACGCGACCGCTTGAACCGCTGTTTCGCCGCACCGTCCATCCTCTCGGTGGCGTATTGCACGATCAGCCGCGGGCAGGTGTCCTTGTAGCGCAGCAGAAACGCCTCCGCGAGTTCGGGCTGCCGCTTCCATGCCTCGCGCAGAAACCAGCCTGTGCCCTGCTGCACAACCTTCTCACTGTCGCTCATCAACGGCTCGATCAACCGCAACATAGGGGTAAGATCGTCTGTCCCTTTGAGCAACTCAATCAGCGTAACGGGAACGGCTCTGCGTTGATACTTGAACGGCGATGCCACCCAAGGCTCGAACGCCGCGACATCCACCACCCCGCGTTTCAGAAAAGGTCCGAGTACCAGCTTGGCCATCGTGTCGACTTGTGCCCAATTCCCGATCCCCTGGTCGAACCAGTTGCCGATGCGCGCGAAGACCTCGGGCGAATACATCTCAGACGAGTCCGCGACAAATCGAATCGCCGTGAACACCTCTTCGTATTTGCCGGGACGCACCAGCAGATCGCAGGCATCGAGCAACGCCGGGAGACCGGCCTGTTGGAGTTGTGCGAGCCACTCCTTGCGGCCAGCCTCCCATTCGGGCAGCGTATGATCCACCCCATAGGCGTCGTAGCCTTCGACGAAGTAACGGGCGTATTTCCGCACCCGCTCCGGATCCGTATGGGCCTCGCAGAACGCCCGGATCTCGCCGGCGATTCGCTTCGATGACCTCGATTTTGTGACCGTCGATCCTGCCTTCATTCAACTCTCCTCCTCGCGCCACTGGCAGCCGTGATCCTCAGAGGCAGTGACACTCAGCGCGCACTCGTCGGGGTCGCGGATCCGGCACGAATTTTGTGAGTGATTCTACTCCCTTGCGCATCAGAATACAGAGCCAGACTGCGGCTTACACTGGAGGCTGTTACCCGTAACGACGCGGGTGTGTCTTCATTTCATCGGAGTTCATTCCATTGACGCCTGAACTGATTGAACCCGGCCTGTGGCGCATCCCACTACCGATGCCTTCCGGCCCGCCTTTCGTGAACGTTTACCTGGTCCGCTCCGAGGATGGCTGGATCCTCGTCGATACGGGCTTCGGCGTGCCCGGTATTTTCGACGAACTCTCCGCCGGCTTCGCGTATGCCGGCGTGTCACCGGCCAACCTGAAGCAGATCCTGCTGACCCACGTTCATCCCGATCACGGCGGCAACGCCCCCAGGCTCTCGGCCATGAGCGGCGCGCCCATCCGTCTGCATCCCGCCGACGCCGAGTTGCTCGCCTGGATCCTGCGCCCTGGTTCTGCCGGACGCATGGGCGAGCGCCTGCTCAATGCGGGCGCCGAGCCTGACAAGGTGGCTGAATCGGTGGAGGCCTGCGGACGGCTTTTCTCGCTTTTCCCGCCTCTCCCCGGGGCGACGCCACTGAGGGATGGGGAGACCATCCCGACCGCGTTGGGGCCTTTGGAGGTGATCCACACGCCGGGCCATTCGCCGGGCCATGTTTGCTTCTACTTGCGGGCGCGTGGCGTTCTGCTCTCTGGCGACACTGTGCTGGAGGGGATCTTTCCGAACGTCGGCGTCGTCGACGGACACGATTGTTTCGGAGAATTCCTGGCGACACTCGACAGGCTCCAGACGCTAGGCGAGCCCCGGATTCTCCCGGCCCACGGGTTGCCTTTCGGAGACTTGAATGCCTGGTGCATCCGGACCAGGGCGGATGCTCTCGCGCGTCTGCGGCGCGTCAGTTCCCTCCGCGAGGAAGGGCTCACGCCCGCCGCTATCACGCGTCGTATCTGGGATCGCGATCTGCGTCCATTTGACCTGCAACTGGCCCTCACTACCGTTCTCGGCCAGATCCTCCACCTGGACCGCATCGAAACGGAACAAGCCCTGAGACCGCTGCGTATCTCTTGACGCGGGAGGCCCCGTTTATGATCCACTTCCTACTCTTTTTGATCCTCGCCGTTCTGTGCTGGCCGCTGGCGCTGATCGCACTCGTGCTCTTTCCGATCGTCTGGCTGCTTCTGCTTCCATTCCGCATCCTCGGTTTGGCGATTGGCGGAGTCTTTGAGCTGATCGGAGCGCTGTTCTACCTGCCCGCCCGCATCCTGAGGGGCATCCTCGGCTAAAACGGAGCCGCGACAGTGAGGGAGCGATGGCTATCATTGCCCTCTGCTCCCAAGCTGATTCTCGAGGCGCGGCCCCGAAGCGTGGGGGTTCCCACCAGTGCGAAGACGGGGTAGTATACGCGTATGAGCCTGATCGAGCTTCAGCAAGCGATAGAGGCCCTGCCGGTCGAACAGCAGGCAAGCCTTGCTGCCTGGCTTGCGGAACGGGACCGTCCCCAGTGGGACCTCGAAGTCGAACAAGACTTCTCGGCTGGAGGGGCGGGGATGTCCCTGCTCGATCATGTGCGTGCCCAGGTGGATCTGGGCGAGTCTTTGCCGATGGCAGAAAGCCGCGAGCGGCGATAAGCCTTGCGCTCCTTTGCATTACCAGAGTTCTGGAAATGCTATGAGGCACTTCCGGAGAATACGCGAGCCCTCGCGGACGACAAGTTCATTCTCTTCGAGCGGGACCCATTCCACCCCGCGTTAGGATTGCGGCAGAAGGGCGCGGTCTGGACAGTCGATGTGGGGCGTTCCTATCGCGCGATTGCCTATCGCACTGGAGACGATTTCCATTGGTTCTGGATCGGCTCCCACGAAGCCTATAACAAGCTCTTGCGTCGCGTGAAGTGATCCGGGCGCTTGCGCGCCAATCAATCACCGGTTCAGCGAAAATCGCTGAACGCGAAGTGCTCCGCGCCGGAAACGAGTTCCGCTCGCACTTTCCCGTCCGGCTGCCGCAGGACTCCGGAGACCCCGGGCGGCAGTGTCACGTCGATCTCTATGCCGGTTGCCGTGCGCACCCAGTGGCACGCAATCTTGCCGCGCGGCGAGTCATAGGTCGCGCCGGCCGACTGCAGATCACCTACGGGATGCGGCTGCAGGATCACCCTTCTCCAGGCCGGCGCGGCCGGATCCGGCGCGATGCCGGCCAGACCCTGATAGAGCCAATCCTCGATGTGGCCAAGCATGAAGTGGTTCTGCGAGGCGCCGGGATTCGCGTCCCAGGCTTCCGTCAACGACGTCGCCCCGCGCGCGAGTTGCGAAGCGTAGCTGGGCGCGTCTTTCGCCGTGGCCATGTCCCAGATGACGTCGGAACGCCCGCCCGCCGCGAGCGCGGCCAGCACGTAGTGGTAACCGATGTCACCCGCGCTGGTGTGATTGCCGCGTGAGCGCACGTCGTCGGCTATGTGATCGACGAGTGCTTGTTGAGAACCGTCGGGAGCCAGTCCAAGCACGAGCGGCATGGCATTGGACGTCTGGCTGCTTGTCCCGAAACTCTTCTTCGCGGAGTCGTAGAACCTGCGCTGGAACTCGGCGCGCACCGCATCGGCCCGGCTGACGAGTAAGCTTTGATCCGCCGTACGCCCCAGCATCGCGGCGACCTGAGACGCCACGATCAGGTCCTGATAATAGATGGCAGTCGCCGTAATGCCGTACGGAGTCAATTGCGAGTACCCGGGGAACTTCGGCCCGATGTCGTACCAGTCGCCCAGGCCGTAGGACAGGATGCCCTTGTCCGACTGCTTGTCGAGGTAATCCACGTAGCGCTTCATCGTGTCGTACGATTCTTCGACCGGTCGCCGGTCGCCGTACCAGGTCCAGGCTTGCCACGGCGCGAGCACGGCTGTCGAACCCCACTCCGGCGAGTCGCGGAACCCGCCTCCAAAAACGACGTACTCCGGAGCGATGTCCGGCACCATACCGTTAACGAGCTGCGCGTCGCGCGTGTCGGCGGCGATCTTCGGCAGCACGTTCCGCAGATCGAAGTTGTACGCGAGCCCGGCGCCCATCAAGTGCACCTGTTCGAGCCAGCCCAACTTCTCGCGCTGTGGGCAGTCGCTCAGGACGTTTTGAAAATTGCTGCGGATCGCCTGTAAAATCAGGGCGTGGATGCGGTTCAACAGGTCGCTGGAGCTTTCGAATTTGCCCGTTACGGCCGCATCGGCGTAGAGGAACTCGCCTTCCACCGACTCCGGCTTTACGCCCTCCACTTGGAGATATCGGAAGCCGGTGTAGGCGAACTTGGGCGTCCACGTCTCCAGACCTGAGCCTTTGAGCGTGTACTCAAACCAGACCGGCGAGCCCGTCGCCGTCTGGTTTGGGCGGCCCTCCGCATCCAGCAATTCGCCCGGGGTGAGGCGGATCTTCTGCCCGGCCGTACCGCGCACCTGGATCCTCGGCCGGCCCGCGAAGTTCATCCCCAGGTCGTAGACGAATACTCCCGGTCTGGTCTCCTTCACGCTCGATGTCTTGTAGGTCTTCTGCACAACGATCGACGGCGAGAATTGGCCCACCATGACTCCGCCCGGCGCTTCGCAGCCGCTCGCGTTTTTCCACCCCGAGTCGTCAAAGCCGGGACGGTCCCAGCCGCTCTTCTCCAGGCGCGCGTCGTAGTCTTCGCCGCCATAGATGCAACTGAACGTGATCGGCCCCGGCGCCGTCTTCCACGACCCATCGGAGCCGACGACCTCCTTCGAGCCATCGGCGTACTCCAGTTCCAAACTGAAACGGAGCTTGGGCGGGCCGAACGACGCCGTGAACTTGGCGTAGCGCCCGCCCAGCACGTTATACATGCCATTGCCCAGCATCACGCCGGCCACGTTGCGGCCTTGCTTCAACAGCGACGTGACGTCGAGTGTCTCGTAGTAGATCCGCTTGCGATAGTCGCTCCAGGCTGGCGCGAACAGATGATTGCTCGCGGGAGCGCCGTTAAACGTAACCTCGTGCTGCCCCAAACCAGCCACGTGCAACAGCGCTCTCCGCAAGGGTTTGGCTACGTCGAACTCTTTGCGGAACAGCGGCAGCGGACCGGGTATCAGCGCGCCGCTGTTCGCCATGATCCACCCTGCCTTCCACTCCCCCGGCTCGAGCAAGCCCATGGTCCATTCGGCGGCAGCAGCGGCCTCGGTCCACACTCCGGCTTGATCGCGCGCTTGCACCTGCCAGTAGCAGCGTTGATTCGACGCAAGGGCCTTGCCTGCGTAAGGGATGTTGAGCGTTTCTTCCGAAACCACCTCGCCCGAGTCCCACAGATCGGCATGGCCCTTCTGCAGCAGTTCCGGCTTGGAAACGACCAGGATGCGGTAGGCCGTCTGGCGCTGGCCTTTTTCCGCCGATTCCAACACCCAGCTCAGTCGCGGTTGCGCCGCATCGACGCCCAGCGGGTTCGAGCGGGCTTCACATTCGAGCCGCACGGGTTGCACCGCGGCGCTCGACAACGTGCAGAAAAGGAGACAGGAGAGGAGGACTCGCATAGCCTCCGACAGTTTATCGCGTCAGTAGCAGCCGCACGTCCATCACGTTCGTTCCGGTGGGTCCTGTGCGGATCAGGTCGCCCAGAGCGTCGAAGAAATGATACGAGTCATTGCGGGCGAGGAACGCAGCGGAATCCAGCCCCAGCTTGCGGGCACGTTCGAGCGTGCGGCCGTCCGCGATGGCGCCTGCGGCGTCGGTCGGGCCGTCCGTGCCATCGGTGCCGCCGCTCAGCGCTGCCGCACTCGGGATGCCGTCGAGCGCCAGCGCGCAGGCCAGCGCGAACTCCTGATTGCGTCCGCCCAGACCCTCGCCGCGCAGCGTCACGGTCGTCTCTCCGCCCGAGATGAAACACACCGGCGGGCGCGCGGGGCGGCCGGAAGCGATCGCTTCTTTCAGAATCGCCGCGTGCATGGAGGCGATTTCGCGCGTCTCGCCCTCGATGAGCGTCGACAGAACGACGGGCCGGTAACCCCGCTCGCGCGCCGCCCTCGCCGCGGCATCGACTGCCAGACGGTTTGACCCGACGATTACATTTTGAACGCGGCGGAAACAGGCAGCGCCGGGCTTCGGAGTTTCGTCGATTTCTCCGAGCAACCCCGCTTCCAGACGGTGGCGCACGACGCCCGGAATACGATCCTGCAATCCGTACTTCTCGATGACATGCCATGCCGATTGGAACGTCGAGGCGTCTGGCGCGGTGGGACCTGAGCCGATGACATCCAGCGGATCGCCGATGACGTCCGATAGCATCAGGGCCACCACTGTTGCGGGCGCGGCGAGGCGAGCCAACTGTCCGCCCTTGATCGCAGAAATGTGTTTGCGGACCGCGTTGATCTCCTGGATGGTCGCTCCGCAGGCCAGCAGCAGCCGCGTCGTCTCCTGCTTTTCTTCAAGCTCGATCGGGGCGGAAGGCAGCGGCATCAACGCCGAAGCTCCGCCCGAGATCAGCACGATGACCAGATCCTGGGCCGTCGCCTGGCCCGCGAGAGCCGCGATGCGCCGCGCTCCTTCTACGCCGGCGGCGTCCGGGACAGGATGGCCGCATTCGTGCAAATCAATCCGTTTCAGGCGTGCGGCGTGGCCATACTTAGTGTTGATCAGACCTTGCGTGATGCGGCGGCCCAGCAGAGCTTCGAGCGTCTGCGCCATGCGTGCGGAAGCTTTGCCCGCTCCCAGTACGATGACGCGGCGGTAACGCGCAAGGTCGTAGCGCTTGCGGCCCACTTGAAGCCTCGACTCATTGCATGTGACATGCCTCCGAATCGCCTCCCGCGGATCCGCCGCCTTCAGGGCGGCCTTGAAGATCGCGAGCGCATCGCGGCGAAGCGTGGATTCCAGGCTCATGAGTTTTTTCAGAACAGTGGGAGCTTCAGGATCTCTTCGACTGCGGCGTCGGAACCTCCGCCACTGATGGTGATCCGGTAGTCCGCCTTCTCGTAGACCGGCCGGCGTATGTGGAATAGCTCTTCGAAGCGTGCAGGGTCTCGGGCCAAGGGACGGTGGACCGCTCCGCTGACTCGCGCTCGCAACATCTCCAAGGGAGCGTCGAGCCAGATCGTCACCCCGTGGTTCTGGATGAGGTCGAGGTTCCCGGCCTGCGCGAAGCAGCCTCCTCCGACCGCGATCACCCAGGGAATCCCGCGGCTTACGTCGTCGATGCGCCGTTGCAACGCCTCATGTTCGGACCGCCGGAAATCGGCTTCACCGCGCTTCTCGAAGATCTCGGGAATCGACATCTGCTCGCGGGAAGCGATGTCTTCGTCCAGGTCGGCAAAGCGCCAACCCAGATGACGCGCCAGGGCGCGTCCGACGGTGGACTTGCCGGCGCCCATGAAGCCGACGATAAAGAGCCCGGGAGTGCGCTTCAGTTTCAAAATCATGCGCCACGTACCATGCGACGAAACAGTCAGGCCAATTGAGATTCCATCACGGAACGTGGCACGGTGGCAAAGGCCGGGGCGGATCGCAGCGGGCCGCACGGAAAACCAGAGTCGGGCGATTGAGCCGATGGCCCGGCGCGGGACGCTCCGCCATGCCGTGTGTTCTGCATGTAATTCAGCCAAACAGGCATAATGCTAGCATGCGTGGGGATTTGCTTCCTCTGTTCCCATTACAAACGGTGCTGCTCCCTCGCGCACCTCTGCCGCTCCACATTTTCGAGGACCGGTACAAGGAGATGGTGCGCGACGTAATGCTGGCCGACAGCGAATTTGGAGTGGTGCTCGCCAACGACGATGGCCTGCTCAATACAGGCTGCACGGCACGCATTGAACGCATCCTCCGGCAGTTTGAGGATGGCCGCTTGGATTTGATGGCCGTCGGACAGCACCGGTTCCAAATCCGCTCACTCGACTCCGAGCGCAGCTACCTGCGCGCCCGGGTGGAGGAGTTCGAAGACGACGACTTCGCTCCAGTGCCGGAAGGTAAACTGAACGAGGCGTTTGTGCTGTATGCCGAATATGCGCGCGTCTCCGGCGATGAGACTGAGACTCCAAGTCCCGATGAACCACTGCTGAGCTTCGTCCTCGGCGCCATTTCACCGGACGTTGAGTTTCGCCAGCTATTGCTTGGAACGCGCTCGGAGGCGCGGAGAATTGAACTGGTTGCCGCGCATCTCGCTCAACTGATCCGGCGGCGCCAGGCCGAAGACGCCATGAGGAATACGGCGCGCACCAACGGGCATGGCAAACATTGGAAGGGTTATACAGGCAAGTGGAGAGATTGAACCTGATCGTCGATGCCGACGATACGCTGTGGGAAAACAACGTTTACTTCGATAAAGCGTTCGCGGATTTCGTCGCCTACCTCGAGCATTCGACGCTGAACGCGGACGAGATCCGGGGCATCCTCGATGAGATCGAACTCGCCAACTCGCGCGTCCACGGCTACGGCTCTTTGAACTTCGGCCGGAACCTGCAGGAGTGCTACCGGAAACTGGCGGAACGCGAGATTGCGCCCAGCGATCTGGAGACCGTCAAAGGATTCGCCCTGAGAATCCTGGAGCAACCGTTGGAACTCTTCGCGGGCGTTGAGGAGACGCTCAAGTATCTTGCCGGCCGGCACGACCTGACGCTCTTTACGAAGGGCAACGCCGAGGAGCAGAAGATGAAGATCGAGCGCTCCGGTCTCGGCGGGTTCTTCGCCCATACGGCCATCGTGAAGGAAAAGAATGTGGCGAGCTACCAGGAACTGATCCACGCGCGCGGCATCGCCGCGGAATCCGCCTGGATGATCGGCAACTCGCCGAAGTCGGACATCAATCCGGCGCTGGAAGCCGGGCTGAACGCGGTGTTCATCCCCTACGCCACGACGTGGACTCTGGAGCGGGAGGAGCTATGCGATCCGGGGCCGGGCTGCCTGGTGGTCCTCGAGCAGTTCGCGGATCTGAAGAGCGTGTTTTAGCTGAAATACAAAACCGTAAAAAGTTACGGTTTCCAAGAATAACCACTTATAATTCAAACACTTGAGAATCACAACCGTAACTTCTTACGGTTTTGCCTTTCGCGGCCGGGTGAGAATCTGCCCGTGAATCGGGGTGTGGATCCGACTCGATTCCGGTCCCGAGCGAGCGCGGGGCGAGCAGCCAGTCTAGTGTGGTGCGTCCAGAATGCTGTCGGTTGTCGAGATCGTGTGGGGAAGGATGGCATCCTGCGCGGCGGTTGGTAACCGCCGCCGTTTGGGAAGGACAACGCACCAGGCCGATTGCCAATCGGCCGCAGCTTACCAAGCTGCCCCACAACTGGCGGCATTGACCGCCGGGAATCATGGTCATTCTGTATGACGCAGAACACCAGAAGCGCGCCACATCTCGGGAACGGCTTTGCAAGGGCTGCCTTTTGACATGTGCCGCACATGCTCGTATGCTCGCGACATGCCCAAGACAATCCAAGTCAGGGACGTTCCCGACGACGTTCACGGCATACTTAAAGCGCGTGCCGCCCGCGAAGGGATGAGTCTGTCCGGTTTCATCAAGCGGGAACTCCAGCGGATTGTGGAGCGCCCAAGCATGCGGGAGTGGCTGGACCGCGCGCAGCAGGCCAAGCCAATCTCGGCGAACATCACTCCCGCTCAGGCGGTCCGTAAACTGCGGGAGTCCAGGTGAATGTTCTCGAGGAGTCGGTTGCCAGGGAACTGCTGAACCCAATACGGGACACCACCGCGAGGCGATCAGCCAGTGTACGAGAAGGCCAATTTCTCGGCCACAATCGACGTCGGGTCGTCGAGTCCAGCTGGCGGCGCGACTTGAAAATGACCGACGAGGACTAGCCCCCAGTTAGAACAGCTTTACAACCGTCCAGCGGTCTCGGCGTTCGTCATAGCTGACAAGTCCGCTTCTAATCTCAGAGTCGGTAAACTCAAATCTTTCGTGGCAGTGGCTACACTCAAGCTTTCGCGGTTCGTCCCCCGATGGTAACCGCCCTGCTACAGCGTCCCCGCACTTTGGGCAAACAACATAACGCATGTGTCCTGTTGTCATCAAAGCGCGACCCTCCTAATCGTTCCCTCTCATGGTACCGCTCCACACCTGCCAGATGAGAGGATGTTCCTATGCCGGAAGCCAGCGACACACCATTTCAAACCGTGTACCGCCATGTGGAACTGATACAGGCGCGGGAGGCAGAACTAGGCGCATATCCGGGCGATGGCCCGACCTCTGAACAGGCATCGGCTCTTGCTGAGGCGCTTCGCCCGATTAGCGAGGCTGAAGCCGTATTGCCTTCAGTTCTGTGGACCGCGTTCCATAGGGTAGTAGATATCGAAATGACGTGGCTTTTTCCCGAGAAAGACCCGTTTGGCTTGCCAATGACGGCAGCTCTACGACAGATCCGAGATTTCACTGGGAAAGCTCTTGAGACCGCAATGCCCGACATGAGGCCAAGCCTTGAAAAGTACGTCGGCCTTGCAATCGTTGCGAATGCCGCTCGAAGAACTGAGCGACTACACGGTAACAAGATCATTTGGCGTTTGGTGCTGGCTCGCGTCTTGTATCGCATCGGCCGTTTCCTGTCCGGTTAGGAACGCCTCCGGTGTCTCGAAAGTTCCGAGCTTTGAGACTGCTGTGGGACGGGCCAGGCTTCCCGTCTCGACGCTGGCTAAGCCCGCCAGGCGACAGCAGAATAGAAGCCGATCTTGCTCAGGTGTGGAACTGCGGCGGAACAAATGATTTGGACTGCTCCCATGCTTCAAGGAAGTCGTCGCGTTTCGGGGAAACGAACGCGTCGAGCATTCCCGGCTTTTCCAATACGTGGCGAACGACGGTTCGGACGATTCCTTCTGTATCGGCCATTCGACTCTCGATCTCTGGGCCTTCATCCCATCGCCCATGGATGATCTTAGACCGCGTATCATAACAGGCGTTCACCATATCGAAGAGGATCTTCTGATCCTGCGCGTTGTCGGCCAGGAAGTACGAAATCCCGGTGCAAAGCCTTTCTGTAACTTTCCAAGTCTTTGTCTCTGACGTGAACAGCGACTCCAACCCCTGCCAGAAGAGCGGGTACCTGTAGTCCGGGAAGTATGAGAGCAACGCAGCGGAGAATGCCCGCAGTGCAGCCCACACTGCATTCCGGCGGGGAACCGCCTCCAGCAGTGCAAAGAGCTCCGCCGCCTTGATCAAATGCCTCGGCAATATGGGATTCGTTTCGTCCCTCGGGCTGCAGTAGTATGGCCCTTCGCGCTCGGTCTGCATGATGAACGGCGGATCAACAGCCCGGCCTCCGTCAAGGTGTGTGAGAGCGTGGAATCCCACAGTGAAACAGACTGTTGAAGGCTGAGCAAACCAAATCGCCATGCCGGCGAGGAAGGCGGCTTGAAACTTCTGCTTCTGTATGGACCTTGGCTTCTGGCCCCTCCAATCAGGGTCCGGAAATCCGAGTGAATCCGCGTAATATTCAGACACCAGCGCGTGCTTGGCTGCGAGTGTCAGATCTCTGTCGGTTCGGCCAATGTCGCGCAATATGTGCTCATCTCGCTTTAGCCACTCGGGCACATCCTGAAGCACGAAGGTCTTGCCGAAGGGAATGCGGCAACCGGCACCGAGATCCAGATTGTGCAGGGGCACGACCGTGAATGACATCACCGTCAGTTTACGCCGAGGCGATTGTCCAGAAACGGGCTTTCCGGAAACTGGCCCAGTACCGAAAATCCCGCGTCCCAAGGCAGGCTCTGCCAACTTGTTGCCAGATTGAAAAGTCTATCGGATAAAACTCGCGCCGCGGCTTGCGATGTCGAGCACCAGCGACGGGAAGACGCCCAGAACAACCGTCGCTACGCTGCACACGATCAGGGCCGTACGAATCCCTAGCGAGGGCTCGGGCAGCGTGTCGACGCCTTCCGGCGCGGGCTGCATGTACATGATCACGACCAGGCGCAAATAGTAGAACGCGGCCACGGCCGAGTTCAACAGGCCGATGATCGTGAGCGCGATCAGGTTCGAATCGAGCGCCGCTTTGAAGACATAGAACTTGGCGAAGAAACCGCCCGTCAGCGGAACGCCGATCAGCGACATCAGAAACACGGCAAAGATCGCCGCGGTGACAGGCTGGCGGTTACCCAGCCCGGAGAAATCGTCGATGTCCACGCGCGTTTCACCCTTGCGCGCGACGTGGGTGATGACCGCGAACGCCCCCAGGTTCATCGCCGCATATGACGCCATGTAAAACATCGCGGCTTCCGTGCCCGTTTTGCTGGCTGCGGTCAGAGCGACCAGAACGTAGCCCGCATGAGCGATGGAACTGTACGCCAGCAGGCGCTTGACGTTGCTCTGCCGTAGGGCCGCGAAGTTGCCGACAACCATGGTCGCGATCGCGACGACCCACAGTACCGGAACCCAGTGGCTCTTGACCGGCTCGAAGGCCCACATCGTAATGCGCAGGAATGCGGCAAAAGCGGCTGCCTTCGGTCCTACGGACATGAACGCCGTGACCGGCGCGGGCGCGCCTTGATAAACGTCCGGAGCCCACGACTGAAACGGGACGGCCGCAACTTTGAACAGCAGCCCAACGAGCACCAACCCCAGGGCGACGCCAATCAGAATCGAGTTCGGCGCGTTCTGCGGGTCGAGCAACACGCGGCGGATCTCAGTCAGGTTGGTAGTGCCCGTGGTCCCGTAAATCCAGGCGACGCCGTAGAGCAGGAACGCGGTCGCAAAGGAACCCAGCAGGAAATACTTCAACGCGGCTTCGTTGTTGCGCTTGTCGTCGCGCAGGTAGCCCGCTAAAACGTAAGTCGCGATGGAGGAGACCTCGATGCCGATGAAGATCATGATCAGCTCGTTGGCCGTGGCCATCAGGCACTGGCCGACGATGGAGAACAGCACCAATGAATAATACTCGCCGCCTTCGTGCCCGGCCTGCTTCAAATAGTTCGTGGAGATGAGAATTGTGACCGCGCCGACGGCCATCACGAGCACGCGGAAGAACGTCGCGAAACCATCGACCTGGAGCATGCGGTTGAACGCCGGTCCGGGGTCGGATGCGCCCGCAACGGCCAGAGCAATCGCCGCGAGCAGGGCTACAAAGGCAAAAATCGGAAGACCGCGCTTCTGTTTCGGAGACGTGATCGCCTCGAAGATCATCAACAGCGTGCCCGCCGCCGTCAGTAACAATTCCGGAGAGAAGCGGAAGAGTTCGGCGGCGCTGGGCATGTAGTTACCGGGCATCGGCAGACTCCTTCAAATCCGGGCGCACAACGCGCCCGACGAGCGTAGCTGGCGGCGTCATCCGCCGCGCGTATGTAGTCTTCAGCACCAGGTTCAGAGTCTGGTCGTTGCTCGAACGGACGGCCGGCAGGAACGTGCCAGAACCGACGCCCATCCAAACCATCAGCGCGATCAGCGGCGTAATGATGACCCACTCGCGCGGGCTCAGGTCCGTGAAGAGGCTCTTCACTTTCGCCGGCGTCTCGCCGTAGAAAGTCCGCTGGACCAGCCACAGCATGTAGACGGACGAGAGGATCACACCCAGGGCCGCGATGATGGCCCACGGGAAGTTCGCCACGGCCGCGCCCTGCAGCACCAGGAATTCGCCCACGAAATTGCCCAGCAACGGCAGCCCGATGCTCGCGAGCGACGTGATGACGAAGATGGTCGTCAGCCACGGCGCGACCGTCGCCACGCCGCCGTAGTCGGCGATCTCCAGCGAATGCCGCCGCTCATACAGGAAGCCCACCAGGATGAAGAGCGCGCCGGTTGACACGCCGTGGTTCAGCATCTGGTAGACCGCGCCGTCCATGCCGAAATGGTTGAAGCAGAAGATGCCCAGAACGACGAAGCCGAGGTGGCTCACCGAAGAATAAGCGACCAAGCGCTTCATGTTCGGCTGCACCATCGCGACCAGCGCGCCATAGACGATGCCGATGAGAGCGAGGATGACGATCCAATTCGCGGAGGCTTTGGCGGCATCGGGGAACAGCGGCAGGCAGATGCGTACGATCCCGTAAGTGCCGAGCTTCAGCATGACCGAGGCCAGCATGACCGAGCCCGCGGTCGGCGCTTCGCCGTGCGCGTCAGGCAGCCAGGTATGCAGCGGGAACAGCGGCACCTTGATCGCGAATGCCAGGAAGAACGCCAGGAACAGCCACAGGCCTTCTGACGCTCCCAGCGTGAGCCGCCCCTTTGCCATGCTGTCCAGAATGAAGGGGATGTCGAACGAGCCGCTCTTTACATAGAGCCAGATGATGGCGGCGAGCATGAGCATCGATCCCGTCATCGTGTACAGGAAGAATTTCACCGCCGCGTAGATTCGCTTGTCATGGCCCCAGATGCCGATCAGGAAGTACATCGGCACCAGCGAGATTTCCCAGAAAACGTAAAACAGGAAAAGATCCAGCGCGACGAACACGCCCACCACGCCCGCGAGCAGCAGCAGCATGAAGGCGTAAAACAACTTCACGTTCTTCTGTATCGAGTTCCAACTCACCAGGATGCAGAGCGGCGTGAGCAGCGTAGAGAGCAAAACCAACCACAGGCTCAGCCCGTCGACACCGATGTGGTAACGGATGGCTGGGCTCTGGATCCACGGGATACTGCGCTCGAACTGCATGTGCCGCGGATCGGCCTGAACCGCTCCGATCAGACCGAGCGAAAGCAGAAAAACGATGAGTGAAACGGCCAGGGCGAAATTGCGAACCAGCTTGGGATTGTCCTTCGGAAGCAACAACGCCACGAGAAAGCCGGCGGCGGGGATGAACAGGACCAATTCGAGAAGTGTCACTTGAGACCTCCCGCGAAGCTCACCGCGACAATCACCAGGATCGACCCCACCAGCACCCAGGCCGCATAGCGGCGTATGTATCCCGATTGGAGGTGTCGCAAGACGCCTCCGATGCCGCGCGCCGTCGTGCCCGTTCCGTCCACGATGCCATCGATCAATCCCGCATCGACGCCGCGCCAGAGCACGGTGCGCGAGCCGTCTACCAGCGGACTGACGATGGCTGCGTCATATGCTTCGTCGACGTAATACTTATTGAGAACCAGACGATAGACGCCGCCCAGCGCGTTCGCAATCGAGTCTGCCAGGCCAGGCTTCAACACATAGAAGAGCCAGGCGAAGGCGATGCCGATCAGGCCCGCGGCCACGGAGATGTAAACCAGCGATTCGTCGTGGGCCTCGTGCAGCTCGCCAAAGACCGGCTCCAGGAACTTCGGCACGTTGATGTATCCGCCCGCGAGCGATAGCACCGCGAGGATTCCAAGCGGAGCCGTCATCACCAGCGGCGATTCATGCGGATGAGCCTGACCGCGATATTCGCCAAAAAAGCACAGGAAAATGGCTCGAAACACGTAAAAAGCGGTCATTCCGGCGGTGATTACGCCAACCCAGTACATCCAAGGCGCGTGGGCGTACGCGGCGACCAGGATTGCGTCTTTACTGAAGAAGCCCGAAAACGGCGGCACGCCGGCAATGGCGACCGACGCGCAAAGCAGCACGGCGAAGGTCACGGGAATCTTCTTCCGCAAACCACCCATGTTGCGCAGATCCTGTTCGCCGGAGAGCGCGTGAATCACGCTGCCCGCGCCGAGGAACAGCAGCGCCTTGAAGAAAGCGTGCGTCATGAGGTGGAAGATGCCGGCCGAGAACGCTCCGCAGCCCAGGCCGAGGAACATGTAACCGAGCTGCGAGACCGTCGAATAGGCGAAGACCTTCTTGATGTCGTTCTGAGCCAAGCCAATCGTTGCGGCCAGCACCGCCGTGATCAGGCCAATCGTGGCGACCGCATCCATGGCGATCGGCGCGCGGGTGAAGAGCGTTGCGGAGCGCGCCACCATGTACACGCCCGCGGTGACCATCGTCGCCGCATGGATCAAAGCAGAGACGGGCGTCGGGCCTTCCATGGCGTCCGGCAGCCAGACATACAGCGGAACCTGCGCGCTCTTGCCCGTCGCTCCGACCAGCAGCAGCAGGCAAATCGCCGTAACCATGCCCGCGCCCTTTTCAGTGCTGAATCCGGCGGCCTTGGCGAAGACCTGCTGGAAGTCGAGCGTGCCGAACTGCACGACGATCAGGAACATCGCGAGCGAGAAGCCGAAATCGCCGATGCGGTTCACGACAAACGCCTTGATGCCCGCGTTAGTCGCGCTCTTCTTCACGAAGTAGAAGCCGATCAACAGGTAGCTGCACAGACCGACGCCCTCCCATCCGACGAAGAGCACCAGGTAGTTCGCGCCGAGCACCAGCGTCAGCATGAAAAACATGAAGAGGTTCATGTAGGCGAAGAAGCGGTAGTAGCCGCCCTCGTGCGACATGTAGCCGATGGAATAGATATGGATCAATGCGCCGATGCCGGTCACTACGAGCAGCATCACGGCCGACAGGCGATCCACGGCAAAATCGAAACCGATATTCAGCGTGCCGCTCGCGATCCAGGAGAAATAGCGCTCCACGTAGGGCTGCTCGAGCGAGCCTAATTGGAGCAACGTATTCACGACCCAGAGAAACGCGAGCAGAACGCTGCCAATTGCCGTAGCGTTCACAACCGGCCTGGAGAGCCGGCGGCCGAAGATTCCGTTAATCAGGAATCCGGCGAAGGGGAGTGCGGGGATGAGCCAGAGTTGGTGCATCGTTACTTAAAGCGCTTAGAGCTTCATCGAGCTGACTTCGTCAATCTCGAGCGTCGAACGGTTCTTGTAAACGGTCAGGATAATGGCCAGTCCCACGGCCGCCTCCGCGGCGGCGACAACCATCACGAAGAAGCTGAAGATATGGCCGTCCACCTGCTTCAGCCGGTAAGAGAAGGTCACGAAAGTGAGATTCACCGCGTTCAGCATCAGCTCGATGGACATGAACACGGTGATGATATTGCGGCGCAGCAGGAAGCCTGCGATTCCGAGCATGAACAGGATGGCGCTCAGAATCAGGAACCAGGACAACGGCACCGCAGTGGGCAATGAGAGAGGTAACTCCATCGGGTCAGATCTCCTTCCGCGCGAGCACGACCGCGCCAAGGATGGCGATAAGAATCAGGATCGAAGTGATTTCAAACGGCAACAAGTACTGCGTGAACAGCGCCCGTCCGACGCTTAGAGTGGTGCCGCCTGCGAAACCGCCGAAGGTCACGGTCTCTGTCCTCGGCACCTGGGCGCCGATCAGCATCGCCGCCAGCGCAATAAATGTAAACAGCAGGGGCAACGAAATCCAGGTGACCAGCACCTTGCGCGTGGGCCGTTTCTCCGCGCCGGTATTCAGCAGCATGATGACGAAGACGAAAAGCACCATGATGGCGCCCGCGTAGACGATCAACTGGACGGCCGCGATGAATTCGCCGCCGAGCAGCAGATAGAGAACCGCCACCGAGCCCAGGACGCCGATGAGCGAGAGCGCGCTGGAGATCGGATGCGTCTGCAGCACCAGATTGATGGCGCAGAGAACCGCGATGGTCGCGAATGTGAGAAAGAGCAAACCTTCCATGAGTGCTTACCCGGGCTACTTCGACGTAACGGCCACCAGGAAGGCCGTCACCAGCAAATTCGCGACGGCCACCGGGAACAGGAACGTCCAGGCGAACCGCATCAGTTGATCGTATCGGAAACGAGGCAGCGTGCCGCGAATCCAGATGAACAGGAAAACGAGAAACAAGGCCTTGGCCAGGAACCAGAACAACGGGATCAGAACCGGCTTCAGGATCGGAACGAGGAACAATCCTCCCAGAGCGAGAAACAGCACACCGAAAACGGGGAATGAGAAGCGATCCCAACGGCGCGTCTTCAGCGCATTCGCTCCGTGGTAAAAGAACATCGCCGCGGCGGCGAAGTGGATGACTACCGGCGCCAGGTCGCTGCCGTACGCGGCTGGCCACAGCGGTTGCCAGCCGCCGAGGAACAGGACGGTTCCCACGCAGCAGACCGTCACGATGTTGGCGTATTCCGCCATGAAGAAGGACGCAAAGCCCATCGAGCTGTATTCGGTGTGGAATCCGCCGACCAGTTCGCTTTCGGCTTCCGGCAGATCGAATGGCACGCGGTTGGTCTCGGCGAATGACGCGATCAGAAAAATGATGAAACTGAAGATTTGCGGGAAGGGACCGGCAAAAACATTCCATTTCGGAATAAAACCAAGCCAGTAGCCACCTTGCGCGATTGTGATGTCGCGGAAGTTCAGCGTGTTCATGATAAGCAAAGGAGCGACGATCGCCAGGGCGAGGGGCAACTCATAGCTGATCATCTGTGCTGAGCTACGCAACCCGCCCAGCAGCGGATACTTGCTGTTCGAGGCCCAGCCGCCGAGCGCGACACCGTAAACACCGAGCGACGAAATGGCCAGGATGAACAGGATGCCGATGTTCAGGTCCGCCAGGCCCATGTTCGTCGTCACGCCGAACACCGTGACCTGCGGGCCAAACGGGATCGCGACGATCGCAGTCAGAGCGATAGACACCGCGAGAATCGGAGCGAGCAAGTAAAACAAGGTATGCGCGTAAGGGGGAATCACTCCTTCCTTGGTGACCAGCTTGATCACGTCCGCGAGAGGCTGCAGCAGGCCATGCGGGCCGACTCGATAAGGTCCCGGCCGGAGCTGAATGTGAGCGAGGACCTTGCGCTCGATCCATTGCAAGTAAGCCAGCGTGGTCAACAGCACTGCCGCCACGATGCCGGTCTTGATCAGACTTACGATGAAGAAGTTCATTCTGGGGCTTCCCGCCTCGAGCCATCCAGCCGGGTCACGGCTTGTAGAGCGCCCCCGGCGCTTCCATCACTGAGTTGAGTACCTTTGAGTAGCGGCCCAGGGCGCCCGAAGTGAATAGTGTATCGCCGCTGTCCTGAATCAACTCGGGCCGCGAGTCGGCGGGTACCGGGCCATTGACGGACAGCGTCGGCGCCGCGCCGCCGGTGGCGATCACCGCCAAGGCGACGTTATAGCCTCGCACCTCGCGCCGGATCTCTTCGAACACTTTGTCCGGAGACCAGATGCCCAGCTCCAGCCCCATTTCCTTCCCGATCAGGCCGATGATTTCCAGGTCGCTCTTGACGCCCATCACCTTGGGCCCTGGCTTCAACCTCTGCACCTCGCCGCTCGTATTGGTCACCGTGCCGCTCTTCTCATAAGCGCTGGCGGAAGGCAGCACGACATCGGCCCGTTGCGCCGTTTCAGTGAGAAACAGGTCCTGCACAACAACGAAGCAGTTCTCCGCGGCCAGAGTCGCGCTTTCGAGCGGATTCGCGCCCACCACCCAGAGCGCGCCGAGGTCCTTGGACGCCAGCATTTCCGGCAACGCCAAGCCAGGCTGCAACCCCGTGTCGCGGACCGAACGGTAACCGGGTCCGAGTTCCGGCAGCAGGCCCATGTCGAGCGCGCCGCGCGAGTTGGAATCCGACAGCAGGCAGACGTACTTCACCGGGATGCCGAGTGAGTCGCCAAAAGCCACGAGCCTGCGCACCGCGTCGCCCTTGATGGAAGGCCCGAAGAGAATCACGAGGTTCTCGTGCTTCTTCAGCTCTTCGGCGAGGCCGTTGAGCGCGTCGAGTTCCGTTCCCGCCGGGGCGATCAGGCTCTTCGCCGCATAGTCGCGTTCGCGCACAGGCCCGGGCGTGACCGTGTAGACCGAGCCCCGGTTGTGACGATAATTCGCTCGAAGCTGAAAGGCCAGCAGTGGATGCTGTTGCGCGAGATCGCTCGCGACCACCAGCACGGCCTTCGCCGTGTCCAGATCGCCAACGACGGCGAGCGCGCTCTCATGCCCGCTCAGCGCATCGAGTAAAGTCGTGACGTCGCCCGTGCGCTGATGGTCGACATTCGACGTGCCCAGCCCGGTACGAACGAACTTCTGCAAGTAATAATTCTCTTCGTTCGTGGTGTGCGTCGATCCCACCACGCCAAACTTGCCGCCTCGCGACTTCACTTCCGCGAATTTCGCGGCCACCGAACTGAGCGCCTCGCTCCAGCTCGACGGCTCCAGCTTTCCGTCCTTGCGAATCAGCGGCGATTGCAGCCGCTCCGGGCTGTGCACGAAATCGTAGCCGAAGCGGCCTTTCGCGCAAAGGAACTCGCCGTTGATGCCGGAGCGGTCGCGATTGTTGGCGCGAATGATCTGCCCGTTGCGCACGGAAAGCGTCGTCTTGCACCCATCCGCGCAGTGCGTGCAGATGGTGCCCGCGTAGTTCATCTCCCACGGACGCGACTTGTAGCGGTACGTTCCGGAAGTCAGCGCGCCGACGGGACAGATGTCGATGCAGTTGCCGCACTCGTCGCATTCCAGATGATCGCCCGCGTTGGGAATAATCTCCGTCGCCACGCCGCGCTTACCGATGCCCAGCGCCTGCACGCCCATGCCCTCTTCGCAGACCCGCACGCAGCGGTAGCAAAGAATGCAGCGCGGGGCGTCGAAGTAAACCAGCGGCGACCACTGCTTCTCGTCGACGTGCTGCTTGATGTCGGTGAACCGGCTCTCGCCGAGGCCGTAGCGGAACGTCATGTCCTGCAGTTCGCACTCGCCGCCCTTGTCGCAAACGGGGCAGTCGAGCGGGTGATTCGTCAGCAGGAACTCGATCATCGACTTGCGCGATTCCACCACTTTCGGCGACTCGGTATGGACCACCATGCCCTCGGCGACGGGCAGCGTGCAGCCCGGCACCAACTTGGGCATCTTCTCCACTTCGACCAGGCACATGCGGCAGGCGGCTTGCAGCGAGTAGCCCTCGTAGTAGCAAAACGCGGGGATTTCGATGCCGACCTGTTTCGCAGCCTCGATGACGAGCGTACCCTTGGGCGCGCTCACCGCCTTGCCGTTGATGCTCAGTTGGACGAGATCGGGCATGTGCTCCTCATTTTTTCCTCAGGGTCGATCCGCCTTCCTACTTCACGACCGGGAGTGACCGCGTTCCCGGCTCCGGCACAAACGCTTGCGGCGCTGACTCCAACTTGGCCTCGAATTCGTGGCGGAACTTGCGCACGATCGCCATGGTAGGCATGGCCGCGGCGTCGCCCAGCGGGCAGAACGTGTGACCAAACATATTCACGGCTAGTTGATCTACCGTATCGATATCGTTGACCGACCCGATGCCGTCGTCGAGACGCGCCAGAATCTTCTTGAGCCAGTTGGTCCCCTCGCGGCACGGGATACACCAACCGCAGGATTCGTGCGCATAAAACTTCATGATGCGCGACAGCAGCTTCACCATGTCGGTCGTTTCATCAAGGACCACCATGCCGCCGGAGCCAAGCATCGAGCCGGCCTTACCCAGCGAGTCGTAATCCATCGGAATGTCGCACTCATCGGCCTTCAACACTGGGCAGGACGAGCCGCCGGGAATAACCGCCTTCAGTTTGCGGCCTTTCCACACGCCGCCTGCCAGTTCGTTCACGGCCTGCAGCATGTTCATGCCGAGCTTAACTTCATAGACGCCAGGCCGGTTGACGTGACCAGAGATGCACAGCAATCGCGTGCCGCCATTCTTCGGCGTGCCAAGGTCGGCGTAATACTGGCCGCCCTTCAGGATCACGTCCGGCGCCGCGGAATACGTTTCGACATTGTTCAACACGGTAGGGCACTGGAATGCCCCGACCAGCGCGGGAAATGGAGGCTTCAGCCGCGGGTTGCCGCGCTTGCCTTCGAGCGATTCGAGCAGCGCCGACTCTTCGCCGCACTCATAGGCACCCGCGCCCGACTGCGTACTGAGGTCGAAATTCATGCCCGAGCCCTGAATGTTCTTGCCCAACCAGCCGGCCTCATAGGCCTTCGCGATGACCGCGTTCATGTGCTCGATCAGGTAGCGGTATTCGCCCCGGATGTAGACCCAGCCCCGCTCGGAACCGATGGCGCGGCCGGCGATCAGCACGCCTTCGATCAGGCGGAACGGATCGTACTGCAGGATCACCCGGTCCTTGCATGTGCCGGGCTCGGACTCGTCCGCGTTCACCACGACGTACTTCGGCTTGGGCGATTTGCGATCGACGAAGCTCCACTTCATGCCGGCCGGGAAGCCCGCGCCGCCGCGACCGCGCAGGCTCGACAATTTGACTTCGGCGATGATCTCGTCGGGCGTCATGGTGAGCGCCTTGCGGAAACCCGCAAAGCCTTCGTTGGCCAGAAATGTATCGAGGGAAGCCGAGTTCTCCAGCCGGAAACGGCGGCTGAGAAGCACGGTTTCCAGCGGATGCGGCTCGCGAAGCAGATTCTCCATTCGGTCTTCTCCCTCTCGCTTCCTTCGCGCCGCCTATTGCGGCTTCACCGCGCGCCGCACATCATCAATGAGTTGGTCCAGCTTCTCAGGCGTCACGTGATGATGGTACTCGTAACCGTCCTGAATTGCGGGCGCCCAGGAGCAGGCGCCCAGGCATTCTACCTCTTCAAGTGAGAAGAGCCCATCCTCCGTGACCTGCTTGTGACCAATGCCCAGTTTTTTACAGGCGTGATGCCAGAGCTCGTCGCCGCCCGTGAGCTGGCACGATATGTTCGTGCAGATCTGAATGTGGTGTAGCCCGAGCGGCGCGCGGTGCAGCATGGAGTAAAACTCCACCACCTCATTCACCTCGATCGGCTTGACCGCCAGACGCGTTGCGATTTCCCGCACCAGCTCGGGAGTGACCGCGCCCACCTCGTCCTGAGCGTAGATCAGCATGGGGATTACGGCCCCCTTTTGACGCCCGGGAGGGTAGTTCTCCAGCATTTTTGCAAACCGCGCTTCCAGTTCAGGAGAGAAAGTCATGGGTGATCTACCAGCCGAAATCGGACGGAACGTTGCGACGTCGCCTCATCGGTCCACGTCGCCCAGCATAAAGTCCAAACTGCCCAGCGCCGCGATCGAGTTGGCCACCAGGTTGCCTTCAAACAGCGCGGGGAGAGCCTGGAGGTTGCCAAAACTCGGCGTGCGCATAAACACCCGCAGCGGCTTTGAAGTGCCGTCGCTGACAACGAAAAAACCGATTTCCCCGCGCGGTGATTCCGTCGGCACAAACGCCTCGCCGGCCGGCACGCGGAACCCTTCGGTGACGATCTTGAAGTGGTAGATGAGGGCCTCCATCTGGGTCTTCATCTTCTCCCGGTCGGGCAGCACAACCTTCGGAGCGTCGGCCTTCCACGGACCTTCCGGCATGCCCTCAAGGGCCTGCTTCACAATGCGCTGGCTCTGCCGCATCTCTTCCATCCGGACCCGGTACCGCGCCCAGACGTCGCTTTCCTGATAAACCGGCACATCGAAGTCGAATTTCTCGTAGCTGGAGTACGGCTCGGATTTGCGGATGTCCCACTTCAGTCCGGCGGCGCGGATCAGCGGCCCGGTGACGCTCAACGCCAGCAGCTTCTCGAGCGGCAGGACGCCTACGCCCTTTACCCGGTTTAGAAAAATCGGATTCGTGTTCAGCAGCTCTTCGTACTCGTCGATGTTGGAGGGCAGCGCGTCGTTGAACTTCTTCACCACCTGCTGCCAGCCGCGCGGCGGCTCGAGCGCCAGCCCGCCGATGCGTATGTAGGACGTCATCAGGCGCTGCCCGGAGAACATCTCGAAGATGCGCAACAGGTCTTCGCGCTCCCGGAAGCAATAGAAAAACACCGTCATCGCACCAAGATCGAGTGCGTGAGTGCCGAGCCAGACCAGATGGCTGTTGATCCGCGTCAGCTCCACCAGCAAAACCCGCAGCCACTGCGCCTTATCCGGGATCTCGATTTGCAGGAGTTTCTCGACCGGCAGAGCGTAGGCCAGGTTGTTGGACAGGTTGGCCAGGTAGTCCATGCGATCGGTGAGCGTCACCACCTGTTGCCAATTGAGCGCCTCGGCCTGCTTCTCAATGCCCGTGTGGAGAAATCCGATATCGGGCTCCGCCTTGGTGATCGTCTCGCCGTCCAGTTCGAGGAGGATGCGCAGCACGCCGTGGGTGGACGGGTGCTGCGGACCCATGTTCAGCACCATGCGGCGCGTCGTGGTCTCGCCGCCGGGTTGCGCCGGGTCCATTGTGGCCGATGTACTGATGTCCGGATCGCTCATTTTCCCCTCATCTTCCGCTGTGGCCCGGCCGCCTCTACTCGTTCTGATAGCTGTACTTGTGACCGTGCGTCGGAAAATCTCTGCGCAACGGGTGGCCTTCCCAGCCCTCGGGCATCATGATGCGCTTCAGATTGGGGTGTCCTTCAAACCGGATGCCGAAC
>Ga0181528_10000252_pt1 | contig 45849 bp, 33 predicted proteins | sample PEATcosm2014_Bin_47_FD_119742 | JGI IMG/M metagenome (GOLD analysis project Ga0181528, IMG submission 119742) | Peatland microbial communities from MTU Mesocosm Facility, Houghton, MI, USA - PEATcosm2014_Bin10_10_metaG | ecosystem: Environmental > Terrestrial > Soil > Wetlands > Peat | place...
CCAGATAAGTATTAGACAGACCATTCGGTACTTGCGTCGTTGGGAAAATGACTAGACTTGCGCGCCGCCGCCGTGTTAATACTTTGGGAGAGGGGGGATTAGGGGGGAGGGGGCTTAATGATCCGCGCGCGCACTCAATCTACGCGGTTAAACCTTCCGTAATCACTGACGTCCCCAAGTGGATCAAGTGTCGTGCCGTTCCTGGTCTCGCAGAACTTAACGGTTACATCTGGCTGAACTACGGCACCATGAAGTTGCTGGTCGCGCTGGACGAGAGCCGCGGCGGCAATCCAGAAGTTGTCCAAGTTGAGTTTCGCTACTGCCGCGTATGCCGGCGCCCGTTGCTGGCCGATGAAGCGGCCGCGTACCGCCTAAGAATCACCCCTGAATTATCTGAGCCCGAGTGCGGCATGAAATGCGCCGGTGATCTCACGTCCCGCATCTGGTTCACTCTCCATCATGCTCCCGCGTAAAACCAAAGACGACCTTGCCTACGAGGCGTATGTGCAGCGCATGAAAGCGCTCGATTTGCCCGCAGCCGATCGTCGAACCTACATGAATGTGACTAGAAAAATCTCGAACTACTCCACGACCGAGATGCAGCACAAGCGCGCTCACGTCGACAAGGCGTTGCGATTTGTACTGACGGCACTCATGTTGTGCGTTGGCTTGCGCGCGCAGACACCGTCGCCATACGTCACGCTTCAGGGAGTGCTCCAAGGACCAAACGGCTTGCCGCTGGCAAACAACGTCATCAGCCTCACGCCGACACAGCCGTTCTACGTAGTTGGCTCGGGCGGACCTGGCGGATACGGTGTGACCAGCCTAACGGGCAATCTGCCGATTGTGCTGAATCCCAACCCAATTACCAACCAAGGCACTATTGGACTCTCAACGCTTTGCGTCAATTCGGTTTGGGAGTGGAACGGAACACAATGGAACTGCGTCAACACTGGTGGCGGAGGCGGATCTGGCGCGCCAAACCAGGCAGTCACGTTCACGAACGCCACGAGCGCAACCATTACGGTATCAAGTTCGACCGTCAACATCTTATGGGATTGCTACGATAACAACTCGCCAGCCAACGCGATCGCGCCCACAAATGTTTATTTGAACTTGTCCACGTACGTTGTCACATTCAACTTTGCCGTAGCGCAGAGCGGGTATTGCGTAGTCAACAGTTCGGGCGGCGGTGGCGGCGCGGGCCCAACGACCAACCCGGGCACGCCAACCGGATCATTCCAATGGAACAGTGGAGGCTCATTTGCCGGCACAGTTGGCGCCGGCTACACCGCAGGCACCGGAAACAACCCGGGCGTAGTCAGTACGGATGATCAGAATGGTGTCATCACCGTTACCAGCGACTTCAATTTCTCGGCGTGCGCAACCGGCTGCACATACGTAACCAGTGGCTTATCAACCATTTCAGCGGGCTCGAACACGGTCACGCTCACGCCGGTTCCCATTGGCATCAACGGTACGGATATACCTAATTCCAGCCTGCCATACGGCGGACACTACCTGATGATCACACCCTCGGGTACGGATCCCACGCCGATTACCGAGTACGTTCTCATTACCGGCGGCACAGCAGTGAGCGGCGCATCATCCGGCACGCTGACCTTTACGGCAGCTTACGCGCACGCCGCTGGCTATGTGATCGGTTCAGCGTCAACCGGACTGGCCGAGGCGGCCGCCTTTGGGACAACTCCTGGGGGGAAACTTAAGCTTGTGCCGCACCAGCAATACACCTGCTACGCGCCGGTGTACTTCGGGCACGGCAGTTACGAGATTGATGGCCAGTGGGCTTTCATCAATGACGCCAGCTTTAACTCCTGCCTCGTCATCGGTGGCGGACCTTGGGGGACAGGCTCGACGCTGGGCGAATCCATCGACGTACACAGCATTACGTTTCTGCCGGATCAAACCAACTGGAGCGTGCAGCCGACCGGCTCTCTTGTTGGCTCGGTTACCACAACAGGACTCAGCGAAACCGGCACGACCGTTACCGTAACCAGCACGCTTAACCCGGGCGTGGGTACAAACAACGTAATCATTGGCGGCACGGCGTATCCCAATTACAACGGAACGTGGTCGGTGACTTCATCGAACTCGACCAGTTTTCAATTCACCGCTTTGGTTTCTGGATTGCCGACCTGCACTGGCGCAGGTAATTGCGGCACCGCGGCACTGACAACACAGACTGTCACCATTCCAACCTGCCCATCGAACTTCTATGCAGCCATCCCAAATCAACAGCTTTGGGTAGCAGGCACGTCTGCCGGCTCGCCGACCACCGCTTACGGATATGGCGAGTACGCTTTCACGCAAGGCGGCACTTGCACGCCTGGGTTAACGAACGGCACGGTGATCCTTGCGCCGGCAGTCGCGGCTGGATTCAATGGCTTTGGCGCGCACGATCACGGCTACACGCTATCGAATGGTGTCAACGCGGACATCGAGGACACGCTTTCAGGGAACGGTCATTTCCATGACCTGAGATGGGAATACGGGACGGGACTTGTAGGAGTAGGGATCCAGGTCAACGCGGATGAAGCAACCGGAATCGACAACATCAACATGGGCACAACCAGTCCATTCCGCGGCGACTCGGACTTTCAAGGTGCTGGCGTGTTCACACCTGGCGGTCTGGCCGGCGCTGCGATTCTAAACTTGGGCCCGAATGTGAACATCTCTGGCCCAAGCATTTGCGTAAAGCACTATTCTGGCAATGACTTCAATTGGTCTGATGGCATTTGCCAAAACTACGGTGCAGGGGGGGTGATCGTTGGGAGGAAGCGCGGCAATTTTGGTGTTTTTACGATTGGCCCGAGTGTTCACTTTGAAGTAGGTGGGAATAATTCGCCGTGGAATATTGCTGTTGGCAACCCGCAGATCATGGTAGTTGGCGGCGGGCCAGTCAACACCACGCAGGGCAGTAACGGTGAAGGGTTGCAGTATGAACAAGGCGCAGCTTATCCTGAGTTTGTTCCCACGTCATCGCCTAGCGGCAGTCAAACCTACACGCAATTCTATTATCTGGTTGCGCATACGAACGCATCGAGCGTAAGCCCGTACGCAACCAGTTGCTCGCCCGATTGTGTTTCCCCGCCCATCTTCATCGGTGCCGGCCTTGTAAACAGTCCTGCAGTCAACAACGTCACGGTTGTGTGGTACGGATGGGGCGCAAACGCAACCAGCGGTTATCAATCCATCCCGAATCCCTCAACGTATGACTTGCTCGCAGTGCAGTGGCCAACGGCGAATGATTTTCCCCAGGTTCCGACTGGCACAGGACTGTATGCGGTGGCGACAGGACTTTCGCCCGCTTCCATCTGCAACCTGCACAACATCTGCACGTATGTCGACACACTGGCGCCAGCTTCGCGCACGTCTTACTCGGTCACATCAACACAGGGGCATCTTTACCAGCCATTGACCAGCCTGCTACCTGGCATTGTCTCAGCCAGCGGCAACGGTCAAGTCGACGCCGAAGGCACACCCAGCGTTTACACCGGGCCCGGGACTTGCCTGAATACAATGGAAGGTATCGGCACAAATTACGTAGGGGCATTTACGACGCCGATCTCGGCTGATGTGTGTCCTGCGCAGTTGGGACCGATTAGCCGCTGGACGTATTCCAATATCTGTATTCAGGCAAGTGGGACGTGCAGCGGTTCGTCCGGTAGTGGAATCGTAGCCATGTTGGCAGGTACGACCAGTATCGCGGTCACGGTGGACGAGGTAACGCCGTACAGCCGCTTCAAGATCTCGGAAGATTCAACTCAAGGCGCGTTGCTCGGCGTAACCTGCAACACGACGCCGGGCCGGACCTATACGGTGACAGCCAAAACGCCAGGACAGGGCGGAGGCTTCACGATCACATCAAACGCAGCGCCGACCACCAACCCCGCATGCCTTGATTGGGAGATCGTGAACTAATGAAACACTATCTTCTGGTTCTCATACTCGCCTCGGCCGCGATCGCGCAGCAGGCGCAAATTCCGAACGCTGGCACGACTGGAACAACCGCGAACAAACTGGCCAAGCTCAACTCGAGCGGTCAACTGGTCATCACGGCAACCACGGATACGTCCGGGATCGAAGGTCCGTGTGTAGCTGGATGCGGCACATCGGGAAACGCGATTATTGCTAAGGCTGGCCTCGCGCTCGTACAGTTTGATGGCGCCACGACCGCGGGCGATTACGTCCAACAGAGTACGGTGACGGGCGGACTTGGGCATGATGCTGGCGCGTCGTGCCCTTCGTCCGGCCAAGTTCTCGGGCGCGTCTTGACCACGAATGGCTCAAGCGGCACCTACGCAATTGTGGTCGGATCGGAAGGATGCGGCGGTTCGGGCGGTGGCGGCGGCATTCCCTATCCCGGTGCTGGCGTGCCAAATTCAACCGGTTCGGCTTGGGGAACGTCCTACGCGGTTGGAACTGCGGCCAATAACCTTGTGCAGTTGACCTCTGGTGCCGCGTTGCCGGCAGTAAGCGCCGCGAATCTGACTTCTTTTCCCACATTGAATCAGAACACGACGGGCACGGCTGGGGGGCTACTCGGCTGTACGCCGTCAACTTCGGGATCAATTTGTTACTGGAATGGAACTGCCTGGACGCTTCTAGCCGGGAACGCTAGCGGTTCAGCGTTATTCTTGCAGGAAGTTTCAGGCGTGCCATCGTTTGCCACACCGCCAGGCGGCGGCAACGTATCAAACTCCGGCGTGCCGACTTCTGGACAGCTGGCGGTGTGGACTGGAAGCACCGTGATCCAGGGCGTGACCACGTTGCCATCGAGCGCGATGCCGACCTTTACGGGTGACGTTAGCAACTCAGGCTTTGCGACCACGGTTATCGCTATCAATGGCGGCAGCGTTCCAGTCTCGGCTAAACTGCTCGGAACCAGCAGCAGCCAGCCGATAGCCGCGGCGCTGACAAGTGCGCACATTTATCTTGGCAACGGCTCCAACCTCCCGGTTGATGTTGCGCTTTCGCAGGATGTTTCCATTACAAATGCCGGCGCGGTGACGGTTGCTGGCTTGCAGACGAAAGCTCTACCGGCGCTCAGCGCCTTCTCGACCGCGCCATACCTGACCTATACCGGGAGTGCGTGGGCAGCAGCTAATCCGTTTGCTTCTCCCACGTTTACCGGCACGGTGACAACACCGATTACCGGCGGTGGCACTCAATGCGTACAAGTTAACAATTCTGGTGTACTGGCCGGAACTGGTTCAGCGTGCGGCTCTGGCGGTGGCGGGGGCAATGTTACCGGACCAGGCTCGAGCACAGTGGGACACGTTGCGTACTTCAACAACACCAGCGGTTCTCTGCTCGCCGATGCCGGATACGCCTACAACGCGATTCCGAACGCAGACCTGCAGAATAGCACCATCGGTATCGCCGGAACCAGCAACCAGATTTCAAGCTCGACTGCGAGTCCAGCGCTTGGTGGAAGCACAACGCTCTCGCTCGCCAACCCGTTGATATTCCCTGGCAAGTGGACTGGCGCGGCCTCAACAACCTCGGCAGCCACTTTTAATACTCCGTCCGGCTCGGCGCCAACTTCGCCCGTTAGCGGCGACCACTGGAATCTTTCTGGCATCCTGCAGTTCTACGATGGCACGCACACCAACTCGATTACCACCATCCAAACTGCGCCGACATCGGGCGACCTCGCGCAATTCAGCGGCACGGCCGGCTTACTGAGTGATTCCACTCTTGTCGCGGCCAACGTTGTTACGCAGGCATCCAACGGGGCGGCCAACCAGATTGCGACCTATTCAGGATCGAACAAGGTGCTTGTGCCTGCTACCACATTGCCCACGGCTGCGGTTCCGGCCTTCACTGGCGATATGACCAACTCGTCTGGATCCCTGACAACCGTAGTTGGCAAGGTGAATGGCGTATCCTACGGCGCGTCACCATCGACCAACACGGTTCCGGTTGTGACTGGCACGAACGCCGTGACTTACGAGGGAGTGCCGAACGCGGCGCTGGCCAATTCTGCAACCACGGTTAACAGTCAGACCTGTACACTGGGCTCGACCTGCACAATTCCTTTCCAGGTGAATACGACTGCGAACGCATCGCAGGCCGGGTTGAACTTCAACACCAGTTCTACCAACGCCGCTGGCCTCACCGTCACGCCAGTGAACACGGCAACCAACCAAGTACGCTTTGAAGTGACTGGCACGGCACTGGTGCCGCTCTCGTCGATTCAAGCTCCGACCGGGAATACCAGCATCTCGACCAGTACGTACACAACGACACTGACCTCGGGCGACTTTACAAGCTCTCCGGTTGCGGGCATCGTCAATCTGGCAACGTCATCGACCAGCACGACCGACACATCTTATATGTTCACGATCGCCAGCGGAACCAGTTCGTATAACCATCCAGCAAACATCAGCGTCGATGGGTTTTCGCAACTGGCAGTCTGCAACATTGGCGGCTCCGGCCATGTAGGTGAAGTTGTCATCGGAAACTTGACCTCATCGCATCCGTTGAATAGTTGCAACTACCTCGCGCAACCATCGGGCGGCGCTGGTGCGACCGGCGCGTACAACAAGTTTCTGATTATCGACAACAGCAATGCGCGCAACAGTTTGACTGTGCTGCACACCAACACAACTGGCGGCAGCAACAACAATCTGGTCAACCTGCTCTCGGCTGCAGCAGTGGCTTCGGGTTTGAACTTCATCAACGCTTGCGCCGGAACGACAAACAATGACGGCACATGCAACGGCACCAACGTTGCCACGCTGAACGATTCCGGCTCTTTGAAGTTGAATGACACGACCGACCCTAACGTGATGATTTGGACAATCAACACGAATGCGTTGCCCACGCTGACGGCTGGCCAGTCCGGCATTGGTATTGACACGATCGCGAACGGGGGCGGCATCAAGTGCAATGCGAATGGTGCTGGCTGGACCTCATGCGGCTCTGGCGGTGGCGGCTCGGGAACCGTAACCAGCATTGGCGTGACTGTGCCCACTGGCTTGTCTGTCACTCCGTCGACGATCACAACCAACGGCACGTTTGCGATCACTTGGTCTGGGACAATTCCCAACGCGCAGATTCCCGCGCCGACAACTTCTGCGCTCGGCGGCATCGAAGCGGTCTCCGGTGCCACTTCCAACAGTTTTATGACGTATGTGGATGCGTCCGGCATCCAGCACGTTGCGCAACCGTCTTTCAGCAATCTTTCGGGAAACATCTCCACATCGCAGATGAACAGCGGAACCAGCGCATCATCGAGCACGTTCTGGCGCGGTGATGGCACATGGGCAACACCGGCGGGATCAGGCACGGTAACGTCCTCGGGCTACAGCAGCGGTACGCCGCTGGCAGCGTTCTCGACTGCCACAAACATTACGCCTGCAACATCGAGCAACGTCACTGCGTTGTTTAGCGGCACTTGCAGCAGCAGCACGTTCCTACGCGGCGACGGTTCGTGCAACACCCCAGCGGGATCTGGCACGGTCACCAGCATTGCGACAACCTCGCCGATTACGGGCGGTACGATTACGACGAGTGGCACGATCGCGTGCGCAACGTGCGTGGTCGCATCTTCCCCAGGGGTAGGCATCGCCCACTTTGCCGGCTCGACACAGACGGTGACCTCAAGCACAATCGCCACGGCGGACATTGCTTCGGGTGCAGTGACAAGCGCCAAACTAAGTTCGACGCTGGCTTTGCCATCGGCCACAACGGCCACAACGCAGGCGGTTGGCGACACTACGACCAGTGTAGCAACAGACCAGTTTGTGAACCAGAACGTTGTACTTGGTACCTACGATAACGACAGCGCTACAACGACTCTGACAGGAACGTTCTCTCCTCCGGTTGGGAATTATGTCGTGGATTACGCCATGAATGTGGTTACGACTTGCACCGGAGGAGCCGTCAAAGCCGGGGTTACGTATATCGACGACTCTGGCCATTCAAGAAATATGGTAATGGCAACCGCGATGACTCTAGCCAATCAATCCAGTGGCGTAGCCGAGGGTATGTGGGCAGTTCGGGCTGGAAGCGTTAGCAACACGGTTACGTGGACTGCAACTCTTACCGCTTGCTCGTCTGGCACTGGCGTGTACGAGTGGCACGTTTGGATGACTCACTAAAAGGGGAATGACGATGAAGAAACTTGCGTTGCTTCTTTGCTTGCTCACTGCTTCGGCGGTCGCTCAGATTTCTGGCGCTGGGTCGCTGGGCTGCAATCCGTATGCTACAACGGGGACGGTGTGGAACTCTAGTACGGCCTTGAACTCGACGCAAACATTCTTTTCGGCTCAGGCCGCAACCTACGTTCTTATCGTTTATGAAACCAGTTCTGGGACATATTCGGCAGGTCAGGTCACGATTGAAGTGACCTATGATGGTACAAACTACGTTTCTCCTGTTGGGGGAATGGTCAACCTGCTTACTAACAGTGGAGTAACAAACCCAGTGGTGACAACTTCTAATTTGACATACCTAATTTCTGTCCCGATATACGGCGTTCAGTCCGGCAGGATGAGACTGAGTACGGCAATCGTTGGAACGGTCACATTGTCTCCTCAGTTCATTACGACTTGCTCCCAGCAGCCATTGTCGTTCGACGAAAATAATAATCTCAATGTCACTATTTCAAGTTTACCCATGACAACGTGGGTCGAAAACTGGGGTAGTTTTACTGGTCCGGGAGTCGCCGATGCGACGGCGTTCGGAACCACGGCGCCTAGCGGCAATGCCCCAGGCGTCAATTCCGCATTGTTTGAAGGCGTAACCCCAGTGAGCGCGAGTGCGCCTCTCAGCGTAGTCGAACCTAAGCCATCCACGATTGTTGCTGGACACCAAGCAGTCACAGCTACCGCCGCGGCGCTCTCTACGCAGGCAGTGAATAACAAAGTATGCGTCGAAGCTCTCAGCACCAACGCCATCAGTGTGTTCCTTGGCCCAAGCGGCGTGACAACCTCGACCGGGTTTGAGCTTGTTCCCAAGGCCGTGCAGTGCTACGAAGTCAGCAACGTCAACGCAGTTTATGTGATTGCCTCGACGACAGGAGCATCCGTTACTTGGTCCGGCAATTAGTTCTCGTGCTGGCGCTTTGCGCCGTGGCTTGCGCTCAAGTCACGATCAAAGGCCAGCTATCCGACAAAGGGCAGCATCAATGGGGGGGCGGCCAGTCCGGCGCCACGCCCGCGGGCTATCCGCTGTTGCCTATCGTGTTCGTTGATAATGCTGAACTGACCTGCCGCATTTCCGGCGATCCATCGTATCCGTGTCAGACTGGATCGCCTGGGAATAGTCTCAGCGCGCCGACCACGGTTTACACGCTAACATTGACTTCGGGCGGCGGTACGTGGTCTCCGAGTGTGCCGCCTGGATCGACAACGGGTTCGGCGTGCTCGACGCACACGTATCCGAATACTGCGGCAGGGCTGCAGTGCGCGTTTAACGATCTCGAAGCGTACCGCACCAACACGCCGGGAACGTGGCTAAAGCTTCTTGTGCCGCCCGGGACATACAGCAATACCAACGGCTTCATTTTGCCGCAGACCGCGAGCGCAGTCGCGACCTCGCCTATTATCGTTCGCTCGACGATGGACTCAACGCTGGCTGGGATGCCGCAGCCGGTTTGCAATGGTGGAGTGCAGCCAAACCTATCGCAGTCAGTAAATATCGGACTCTCCAACCCATCGTGTGACGGAAACAACCTTTCGTATCAGTTGGGTAACACTGTGACGGAAGTAACGCTGAACGGCTCGGCAGCATCAGGAATCACGTTTCCCTATGCGCTGGCCAACGGCACGAGCTTTGCCAATCTGGCGGCGCTCCAGGCAGCGTACAACTACGCGCAGTACATGCCAGTGCTCGAATGCACTGCGACAACGAACTGCTTCCCTTTGACGGCGTGCTCGTCAACGGCCAGCATCACATACGTTTGCGCGAACACAACGATCGGCGTCAACAACTGGGAGATTGACGACCTTGCCATTGGAATCGCGCCCGGCAATCCCGACCCCGAGCCGATTGTTTACACCGGAGGAATCGCAACCTTTACTTCGCTCAACCAGTTTGCCAGCCACTTGCACTTTAACCGGGACTGGGTATTCGGGGACTGGCTCGGCAACGCGGCAACGAGCGCAGGACTATCGGCTGGGACCAATAACGTTTCGGATGCCATCAACCTGTCCGGCTGTGCGTACTGCTCGGTTGGAAACACCAGCTTCAGCGGCATCCTTCGGCCAGGTGGCGAAGGACACGCAGTCTTGAACCAGGGCTATCAGACGAAGATCTACAACATTTGGGATGAGTGCTGCTCGTCCTCATACTTTGCAGGCGGCTTCTCGAACGCGCCGCCTTTGAATTATGTGCCGTCAACGGATGTGGAGATTGGTCCTGCGCATCTTGGCTTTCCTTTTGGATGGCTTGGATTCCAGTGCAGCGGTGCGTCAAACACGGTACAAGATCTCGGCAATGCGTGCTGGAATCTTCCAGACAGCAACTACTACTGGGGCGGGGCGGGAGACAATTATCCAGTCACCGCGACCTCGATTAGCTCGGCCAGTGTAAGCGGCACAACGGTAACTATCAACCTGCCCGGCAGCGTGAATGTTGGGACCGGCCAGAACATCATTGCTATCAGCGGCCTCGTTGCATCCAACGCGCCGACAGGGGGCTGTAACGGAACGTACACCGTCACATCATCGAGTGCCGGCTCTTTCCAATACACTGACTCGAATTGCTCTGGCACGATCACAATGAGCGGATCGGCTGCGGCAACGCTGGCTAATCCTGTATGCAATCCCACGCCAGGCACCGGGGTAACCTGCGTGAACGTCGACGGAAGCGGCAACGTCACTTATGTGAGTGGGCCCGTATTCCACGACAACAACACCAGTTGGAACGTTGGAACCAAGACCGTTCTCATCAACAACGATGGCACAAAGTACCATATCGCGTCGATTACCGGCGGACCTTGCACGGCTTGGCCAGCCTCGACTGGATGTCCGACTCTTCTGACGCTAACCACTGTTCCAACCGGGGCTCCGCTGACGAATGTGCCGTTTGTTTTTAACTCGCCTTCGATCGTGCGCAAGAATGGCTTTGAATTGAAAGAGACTGAGCGCATGGTGGTCTACGGCGTTCATATTCAGAACGTTGACCAGTCCGGCGGCCAGTCCGGTGTAGCCATGACCATCAACACGCGCAACAACTCGGGCGGCGGCTTCGGCACCAACTACCAATCGCAGATCAATAACCTGCTTTTCACCAATTCGATGACGGATACGACCTGTGAGGGAATTGGTGTTGACGCGCGCTCGGCTGGCTCGGGCAATGGCGGCGGCGTTTCCTACCCGATGTACAACATCTGGTTCAAGAACATCCTGCAATTCGGCTTGACCAACAAAAACAATGTAGGATGCGGGACCAACTCGGCAGGCTTTGATAGCAGCGTAGGCAATCAGCAGTGGACCGGCACGGTCACAGAGAATGGAACCGGGACGGCCGCAACCTTTGTAGCCACGATCGGCATTGACCCGGCGGCGGGTGGCGCTTGCAACGGTGGATGCAATATGGAATCGGAGTCAATCTCCGCGCCATCGTCCTCGACGACCACGACCGCATCCATCACGACCTCGACCGCAAACACGTACATCTCCGGGGAAACAGTTAACTTTGTCAACATCAATGGAGGCGGGACTTGTCTTGAAGGGCAGGCCGGCGTAATCACATCAACCGGCAACCCGTTCACAGTTAACAGTCTGAACAGTTGCACGCTGACCATCACCAGTGGCACAGTGCAAGGCCCGGTTGGCTTTCAGACATTCAACATTATGGGCGGGACGCCTGCCTACGTCTACAACTGCGGTAACTCGGCGTTCAACATGGGAACGCAGACCATCGGCTCTTTCACAGTTGCGGCCGCCGTGGGCACGTCGACCAACCCGCTGATGACGATTGGGTCATCGACTTGGACCGGAACATGGTCGGCGCCTAATACGACAGTCACATATCCCTGGACCGCAGCCGCGAACGCATCGACAACCTGCACGCTGACAAACATCGTTGGCAACCCGAATAATCTTCTGGTTACCAACATGACGGAAATCACCGACAACAATCAGCCGTTTGGTGAAGGACCAGCGCTCTCGCCTGGGGGCCCAACCTTCGGCATGAATATGCTGCTTCGGGATTCGATCATTGTGGGCAAGACGGCCTCGCAGTTGTCCGCGTCCGGATGGTACAACTCATCGCCCAACGTTGAAGGCATGCCGAATCAGGCCACATGCACGCCGCCAAACTGCTACGGCACAGAGAATTTCAATTACGACTTCCACACCATGACGACCGATCACATGGTTTGGCCCGGGCGCACCAACACGCTTTATGTGGAACTCGGCAACAACCCAAACTTCCCTGATTCCGCGGGATGTAGCGGCAATGGGTGCACTCCGCCATCAACGCTTTACTTCCCGGCAACGCCTTGGTGTACCGGGAGCACGCCAACATCTGCATGCGTCGGTTTTGTGGGCGTTCTGAGTGCATCGTCTATGCCGCTGAATCCGCCATCTGGCGATTATCACAACTATGGACTGTGCAGCGGCGCCGCAGGATTTTACTCCTGCAGCAGCACGGCCAGCACATTTCATAACGCATCGAGCACCGGCGGCGATATTGGCGCGATCATTCCAAACATTGATTCAGCGATGACCACAACGCAGTTCGTTTGTCCGTACTACTGCGCGGGCCCAGGACCATTCAAGGACTTCTAAATGCGAACTGAAACAATAACCGCGTTGCTTGTTGCAGTTGGCATGGCGCTGATCGCGTTGCTGGCTTTGAGCCAGATGTCGCATGGCCAACTTGTCGTGTCCTCGACAACAGCCGAATGTGGAACCAGCAACGATGGATCAGTTGTCGGCGTACCGAATCCAGCCTTTCCGCCAGCAGTCAATGTGGGATACACGGGAACGCTTCCGCCCAACAACTACTTTGTAGAAATCGCGTGGTACGATGCCGCGGCGCACGTCACGCTTATCAGTCCAGAAGTGCAAGTACAGTTGACCGGAAGCGGCCAGATCCAGGTACTTCCGCCGCAGAACGGAATGCCGGCTAATGCGGCGGGATCGCAGGTATTCATTGGGACAAGTTCTGGCGGCGAGACCTTGCAGGGCAGCACGACCGGTTCAGCCACGTTTGTGCAGTCTGGTCCGCTGGCTTCTGGTGCGGCGCCACCAACAGCGAACACAACTCTTTGCCAAGTCATTGCCAACGATTCAGGATGGCCGACAGGCACCGGCTACAACGTCACGATTACCAACCCATCCGGCAACACCGTGCCTGGCTATCCTATGCAATGGCAGTTGCTTGGGCCCGGCTTGACGCTGAATCTTTCGCAGGGCTTGCCGCTCTATAACGGCACGGTTACCTATCCAATACCGATTCTCGCGCGCCCTTACAATCACGCGCCGCAAAGTATCAATGGTCCGCTGAACCTGCAGAATTACAACCTGACAGCCGGCGCCGCACAGTTTTCGGGACTGGTGCAGTTGCTCGACGGTGGCGTGTTTGCCGGCTCGTTTTCTGGGACTCCGACATTCTCCTACATCAACTTTACGACTGGCATCCAGTTTCAAGGATCCTTTGGAACGGCTGGCAACTGCGTAGTCAGTACCGGCTCTGGCGCGGGCTGGTCATCGTCGTGTGGCGTAGGTGGGGCTCCGACAATCACTGCTGGCTTTGCGGCCGGCACTGGGCCGTCGCTTTCCCTGTTGACCGGCAGTGCGGATAAAGCTGGGCGCATTTCGCTCACGACCGGCACCAGTCCCACGGTTGACGTGCTTCTGACTGTCACGTTCAGCACACCATTTTCGACGGCAAGTTTCTGCACGGTTTCGCCTGGAGATCCTACCGCTTCGGCGGCGCTCTCGAATATCTACGTGAACTCCGGCACTGGCTCATTCCAGATTTACACGACTGGTTCCCCACTGGCAGCCGGAACAGGCTATCAATGGAACTACGTTTGTAATGGTCATTGATTCGCCCGCACCGCCCTCAAGGAAATTCAGAAGGAGGATTGACGATGGCCCTTAAATATGGGGATGCAGTCGTTTATATCAAGAAGTCGCCCGATGGCAAAATCAGCCGGGTGAATGCGATCGTGCTCAGTTCGGCGCTTCGAGTGCCGACGACAGCCGACCGGAAACCAGTCAAAGGCGCTTCACTAGTCGAACACGTTGACCTGGCCTTTCCCGAAAATGTAGGCCAGATTCTCAAGGTTCGGCACATGGATGCGATCTTCAAGCCGGCTTACGATCAAGCACCGTGGGCCGAAGGCAAACACAGTGGATGGGAACCGGCCAGCGCGGCCGCCGTCGCGGGCTACCAGACGCGCATCGCGGAACTCGAAGCGGAACTCGAAGCATCCGCGGCCGCCGCAGAGGAAAAGAAAAAGAAGTAGCCAGTTCTCGCATTCAGCCGAAGGCATCACGCCTTTGATTATCAAGCACTCTCAAATTCCGATGAACAGGAGAAACCAGATGACGCAGAAACTCTTCAATGTGAAAGCAGTGGCGATTGTCGCGCTGCTCGCTCTCGTTAGCCTGTGCGCCTTCGCGCAAGGGCCATCGAGCTACCCTCCGACCTGGGTATACGCCCGGGCATACAACGGCTGGAACGTGATCGGCCAGCAAGCCTCAACCTACACCTTTAATGGTGCCGTGTGCTACTACTCGCCTTACAACAATGGCCAGTCCGCTCCAATCTTCGATTTCGGCGCATACCAAGGTGCGACCTACGTTTACAACCCGGTATTCATTCAGGACGCTAACACCGCTCTGAACGAAATCGTCACGCCAACATCGGTGACCAACGGCACATCGTCTTGCGGCTTCGCGGCTACCACGGCTAACTCGCATGCCAGTTTCGTACTCAGTTCTGGTACGGCTGGATTGCAGGAAGCGATTACCGCGCAGTTGCAGACCACACCGGCGTTTGTCGTTGTTCTCGACAAATACTGGTATCAGTTGGTGGCGGCCTTCCCGTCGACGACCACGCCGCAGTCGATCATTGCCGCGGCAACTGGTACGGCGAACGTCTACATCGTGGACACGACCACATCTCCGTGGCAGTTCTACTCGTGGAATGGCTCCAAGTACGTGCCAACGTCCTCGACTGGCGGTATTCCGTTTACCAGCCTGACGGCAATCTCCGTGCCGGTTGCGCTAACGACCGTGGCGGCGACTTGCGCCACCAATGGCGGCGGTTGCATCTCGACTGCTACCACTGGCGGAACCATCCCCGCGTCTGGGGCGTACACGTTGGGCGCGACCTACGTGACCGCTTTGGGTGGAGAGACCACGCTCTCAACCGATACCGCGTCTGGTGCGACGGTGACGGTAGGCTCGACGGCTACCAACACCATCACGGTAACCTCTCCGGCCGCCGAAACCGGTGCAGTCGGCTGGCGTCTTTACATGACGGCAGCGAGCGGCGCCAGCCTTTCAGAAATCCTTTATGCCTCTTCGTGCGCTTCGGCCTCGACTGGGCAGATTGTTCTGAATGGCGTGTGTGCAATCGGATCCAGCGCAACCATTACCGCGATCGTCACTGGCACTGCAACCGTGCCGGCGAACAACACCGCGTTCCCGGTCGCGTCTGGTTCGACCTCGCCGCTGCAGAACCTTGTCAGCTATCCGCCGTTCCCCGACCAGGGCACGGTCACGACAACCACCGTTCAGCAGCTTGGCGCGGTGAACTTTGCCACTGGCTTCCTGAACAGCCTCGGCCGTCATATCAAACTGCACGGTACTGGTTACGCAACTACCAACTCGACGACCGGCACCTTGACGTTTGCGGTGAAGCTGGCTAGCGTTCCCGGTGTTACCACGGTGACGCCGTTCACGGCAGTCAGCGGGACAACGACCGGCTCGGCGGTAGTCAACTTCACGTTCGATGTGGATATGACAACTGACGTAATCGGTTCGTCCGGCAAACTGGAAACCCACGGCACGGTCTGCTACAACCTGGCAGGCACGGCAGTGTGTACGCCAGCGCAGGATCTCATCATCGCCAACGGTTCCGCGATCGACCTCACCAAGCAGGACCAGTTGGAGTTCTTCCTCACTCCCACAACGACCGGCACAACTCACTTACAGTTGCGTCAGTTGACCGTCCAAGTCCTGCAGTAGCCAGCAATTCAGAGCGTACCGGGCTGCGAATCGTGCGGCTCGGTACGCCTTTGGATAGAAGGGAGGAAACCTTTATGAAATTGCGGCTATTGCTTTTACTGGTGTTTACAGGGATCGCTCTAGGTCAAACAGTTGGACCTGGCTCGGCTACTGGAACCATCACGGCAAACAGTCAGTGCGTGTCCATCAACGTTGACCCGCGCGCTTCGTCGACGGTCTCAATCAATGTCAGCGGAACGTGGTCGGCAACATTGCAGCCAGAAGCAAGCATTGCCGGACAGACAGCCAACAACGTTCAGGTTACGCCGTCGACTTCAAGCACCGCGCAGGCAACCATCACGACAAACGGTCTTTATTGGGGCGCGGCGGCCGGCGTCGATCTGTTCAAAGTCTGCTCAACCTCATACGCCAGCGGCACGGCAACGGTAGTGCTTACCGTCACAACGGGCGTTGCGTCGAATATTCTCGGTAGTGGCGGTGGTGGTGGATCGCCGGGTGGTTCTAACGGGCAAGTCCAGTTCAACAATTCCGGGTCGTTCGGCGGAGCATCAGGGCTGACGTTCGCCAGTAACGCTTTGACCGGATGGAACACGACCTATCCATACGGCTACGCTTCCAATGGGGTAGCTGGAAAGATTACAACTTCTGAAGGCCAATCCGTATCTGGCGATTTCAACTACGGGGAACAAGCGGGAACTCAAGGCGGGGCGTGTCCGGCGAGTGCTGCGACAACGGTAAGTGTTACGAATGGAAGCAAGACGGTAACCTATGTCTCGGGTACGAACTTTGCCACTGGAACTATTGGATCAAGCTACAACTGGATCGGCCAGTGGATTCAGATTGGCGGAGTATCGTACCAAGTATCTAGCGTCGCTGGCGCAACATCTACCCTGCAACTGGCTACCAACTATGCCGGGACCACATCAGGCAGCGCGGCATTGACTTATGGCTCGACAGTTGGAGACACATCCGACCATGTTCATTTTTTGGCGTGGAATGGTTCTGGGCCTGGGCAAGCGGAAAACTCCAATTTGCAGTTCTACTTTGGCGATCAGTGGGAATATAACTGGTGCGCTGGTGCGGGTGACGCTTCGATGGAGCGCCACATGGAAGCCGTTCTGCCAGATGGGGTAGGCGGAACATACCTTTACCGCCCATTCTTCGTGGACGTTTTCAAAACGGCGAACACAGCAGGGTCAACGCATGTGGGCTTTACGCACATGAACCTGAATGCCGATAACTTTACACTGGGCAGCATAACCAGTCTCGGATCACACACGGCGACGAACTACATTAGTGCCAGCCCTACGTTGGTAACAATTTCCCCGTCCACAAATTTCAACAATTCTATTGCTGAAAACAACGCTGGAAATGCCAACGCCGGTATCACGATGGGTACAGAATCAGGGCAGTTCGGGGGATCGACTAATTCAATCGTTTTCCACGCAGGTGGTGCTTCTGGTATCTCGGCGGTGACAACGACGTGTTCTACGTCCGGCATTTTTCAATTTCCCGCTGCGGGGGCTGACGGATTCTACTGTGACGGCGCACACTATCAGTTCCTTGGGTATGCTGGGTTGAATGCTGTTGGCCTGCACGCTACGGCAAGCGGTCCTCTAACTAATCCGTACATCTTCATACCAAACGGATCAAATTCAGGTCTCAACGTTGCCCTAACGTATAGTAGCCCAACGAATTGGTCCGGCTGGTTTGTGAGTAGCAACGGGACGAGCGGAGCAACCGGCTATAACTACTTGTCGAATCGTGGCGGCGGTAGCACACTAACAGACGGTCACGTTGGAACTGATACCGGAGTAACGCTCCACGTCGCTGACGGCAACACGGACATGATTACGGGGGATGGCTCCGGTGATCCAAACCTCCTCAACACTGTCAAATTTCATGGCACGTCTGGCGTCACCGCGGGCTCATTCTCCGCGATCACCGCTATCGCAACTACCGCAGGCGGCGTCACAACTCTTACCGGATCATCCGACGCCAGGCTCAAGACCGATATTCATTCATTCGATAAAGGCTTACTCGCCATACTAGGACTTCATCCCTCGGTCTACGGCTGGAACGATATCGGACAAAAGATTACCGGGTTCGGCGCGGCAGAGCGCCACGCCGGATTCATCGCGCAGGACGTGCAGAAGTCAATCCCCGAAGCGGTTGGCGAGGAAACGCATTGCGACCTCGACCCGCACTCGCACGGCAAAAAGGGATTGAAACTCAAAGGGTGCGAGGCGACCACCGACTACCTCACGATTGCCGACCGGCCAATTCTCGCGGCTACGGTAACGGCAGTACAGAGTCTCTTTAAGATTTATGTGTTCGTCAGTCTCATCCTGATGGCCGCGTTAATCTGCGGTTTCGTCGTTCTCCTGAACAGGATTAAGCAACTCGAAGGAAAGTAAATGCCAACGCTACGCCATCCCGATGTACACGCGCCCTGGTCACAGTGGAGCGAAGATCAAACGTTGCATGTTGCGGTAGGGTATTCCAACCCTTTCCGCTGGCGCAGCCGCCGCGAACTGATGAACCGCTTCCGCGACCACATGGAGCGGCAGGCAAACGTAGTGCTGCATGTTGGCGAACTGGCATACGGAGACCGGCCGTGGGAAGTAACGAGCCCCGACCGGGCAACCGATATTCAACTGCGGACGGCGACAACCGAGCATTTCATTAAGGAAAATCTCCAAAACGTCATCATCCAGCATTTCCCGTCATCTTGGAAATATGGGATGGCATGCGATGCAGATTTCCACATGATTACGCCAGGCTGGGCATTGGAGACAATTCACCAGTTACAGCATTACGACTGGCTCCAGCCATTCAGTTCTTACATGGACGTAAGCGGCAACATCTATGGACAGGCGAACATGCCTGTTCGGCTCAACACCAGCTTCTGTTTCAACTACATTGCGAATAACTACCAAGTGAGTCCGCAGTATCATAACGGTGTCATTGGACCAGACGGAAAGATTGTCAGAAAAGCATCGTCCGATTACGAATCTTCGATGGCGACCATTGGAGGTCCGGAAGGTGAGTTTATGCGCGGCTGTGGGGCGACCGGTGGCGCGTTCGCATTTCGTAGGTCGGCATTTGAAACGGTGGGCGGATTTCTCGACCGCTGCATTTTGGGACATTCAGACTGGCTTCAAATGCACCTGCTTGTCGGCGTTGAACCACCCGATATTCACAGCCAAAAGTACCACCCAGTTTACAAAGAATACGTCCGATCATGGGGACGAAAAGCCGAACGACTCCGTAAAAACGTCGGCTATGTTGATGCGATGGCTACGCACTTCTGGCATGGATCGAAGTCACGCCGAGCGTACAGTTCGCGCGATATAATTTTAGCTGAGGAGCAGTACCATCCTTACGATGACCTGGCGACAGATTCACAAGGGATCTATCAACTCCGTCCCGATGCTGTTGGTTTGCGAGACAAGATAAGGAAGTATTTTATTAGTCGAAGTGAAGATAGCGCCGAACTTGGAATTGGGGAGAAAATCCTTGTTTGAAATCTGGAGACCAACGCATTCCCACAATTACGAAGTCTCAAACTGTGGTCGCGTTCGTCGCGTCACGCCAGCCACCGGTGCAACGGTTGGTCGTGTACTTAAGGCAAAACGCAAGAATAGCGGTTATCTATTTGTTTGTTTTTCTGATTCGGGACGCTCTTCATATCATCACATCCACACGCTTGTGGCTGCTGCGTTCATTGGGCCTCGTGCAAAAGGGATGCAGATCAACCACATTGATTGCGAAAAGAGCAACAACCGCGCCACGAATCTTGAGTACGTTACCCCAAGCGAAAACTCAAGGCACGCAGGCAGGAACGGACATTTACCGGACCCTACCAACATTCCGCGCGGAACGAGTCATTGCAGTGCGAAACTTACCGAAGCAGATGTTGTTATGGCGCGCGCGATGTACGCCAGTGGATGTCATAGCTATCCAGCTTTGGGTAAGCGATTTGGTGTATCTGGTCGGGCCATATGGAAGGCTGTGAATGGTTTCACGTGGAAACACGTACCACCAACACTCGCAGCATAGGAGAAATCGCAATGTACCTCAATGGAAAACTCTTAAAACTCGGCAAGTCTCCCGCGCACGTCGACCGCTTAAATCGCACGCTTAAATTGCGCGATTACCTTCCTTCGCCGCTTCCGCCGCCGCCAGCCGAAGTTTCGTGGATCACGAAGCTCGCCGCGACCGAGCCGTTGCCCATGTACCTGAACGATTCTCTTGGAGATTGCGTTGTCGCCGCCGCCGGGCACATGGAACAGCAATGGAACTTCTACGCTGGCCATCCTTACCAGCCAGTCGACGAGGACATTTTGTACGCCTATGAGAAGGTCGGCGGCTACGACCCTGGAAACCCAAACTCCGATAACGGCACAAACATGCTGGCCTTCCTGAACTACTGGCGACAGACCGGACTCGCCGGCCATAAAATCATGGCGTTCCTCGCCGTTGACTGGACAAACGATGTTGAAGTGCGGTTGGCGATCCAACTGTTCGGGAACCTTTACACTGGCGTGCAGTTGCCAAACTCAGCGCAGGGGCAGTCCGCATGGACAGTCCCCAACGGCGGTACGGCATCGGCAGATGGCCAGCCGGGAAGCTGGGGCGGCCACTGCATACCGATCGTAGCCGCGTCTCCGCTGACGCGGACCTGCATTACTTGGGGAACAACACTGAAAATGAGTCACAACTTTCTGCACGACTACGGCGACGAAGCGTATGTCGTCCTTTCCCCGGACTGGATCAATGCTGCCGGGCTCTCCGCTTCAGGCTTCAACCTGACTCAGTTGCAAGTCGATCTCGCTGAAATCACCGCCTAATCACAAACCACAGGGGAGAGAACGTCAATGGCGATGGAAGGCTGGATTTCACTCGGCGGGATCTTGATCCAAATCATCGTAGGCGCTTACGTCTACGGCAAACTCACTGGCAAAGTCAGTGAACACGATCGGCGCCACGATGCTCATGTGGCAAAGTTCCTTGCATTGGATGACGAGCAGGGGCGCCAGTGGGAGATCATTGGGCGACATGGTGAGAAAATCTCGGCAATAGAAGCCAGGGTACAAAACGTTGAACTCAGAGGGAGGCACACATAAATATGACCAAGATCGAAGCGTTTCTCGCAAAGTATTCCATCACTACGCACACATTGGCTGCGATCTTTGTGTTCCTGTGCGCGGCCTACGCTGGCGTGCCGCAGGTTCACGATCTTTTCCTGAAAGCATACAGCGCGCTTCCAGGCGGCGTGCAGCAGGTTGTAGTTGCTGCTTTCGCGCTCTACGCCTGGTACCGCAACGGTCTCAGCAAGGCTTAATTCCAACTCGTTCCACACAAATTTAAGGAGGCTTTACCCGATGCGCAAAGTATACGCAGTTGCGTTGTTGTGTCTTTTGTCCTGCCTGATGTCAGCTCAAGCCGTGCCATCCGGCCAGTTGTCATTCTCGGCATTGAATGGTCCCTTCGGGAGCACCGGAGTGGATATCTACGGCACATACGGGATTTCGACCTACGGCTCACTCCGAGAGGATAATTTCATCTTCCCGGCCGCCAACGGTTCATTCTTTGGGGGAAGTTACCAGTACAGCCTCGACAAGTACGTGTGTCCCTTACTGGTGACGACAAACATCTCGTGCAACAAGTTTTCGACTTACGTCAACGCTGGTGCCGGCGTGGGCCGCACGACCATAGGCAACTCGGCCACCAACCATCTCGGCGGCGGCTTCGGTATGGGCATCCTTTACGACCCGACCGGCATGGGGAAATACTCGATCACTTTGCTTGACCTGCACGAAGAGCGGTTGGCGTTCGATACCGTGAAGGGATTTACCACCATCGCTTCGGTTGGAGTCAACCTTGGCTTTGGCAACAACTCCCTGGCCAGTGCGGCCAAACTTGAACGCGTCCGCAAACAGGAAGCAAAGAAGTTGAAGAAGATGCAGGAACGAGCGGCGAAAGCCAACAAGTCGTAAATGACACTCGGCATCCAAGACGCCTACCACTTCACGCTCCTTGCGCTATGCATCTGGCGCGAGGCGCGTGGAGAACCGGTAGATACCAAGGTAGCGGTTGCGTGGTCGATTCGGAACCGCGTCAACCGCCCGGGATGGTGGGGCCATGACTATGAGTCTGTAATTTTGCTGCCGTGGCAGTATTCGAGTTTCAACCACAACGACATCAACGCCACCAAGATGCCAATATCCACTGATCCATCGTGGCAGGATTCGCTAATAGCGGCGTCCGCTATTTTCGCACAGCCACCGCTCCTTGCCGATCCGACCGGCGGCGCTACGTCCTACTTCGATATGTCGATGGACACGCACCTGCCCACATGGGCAACCGATGGCAGCAACGTCAAAACGATTGATTCGGGAAGATTGCGTTTCTACAAACTAGCAGCCTGAGAGGCACTTTATGGCAGAAGTAAATCCAAAGCGAACAAACGTCGCAATCAACGCCAAAGGTGGGGCGATGACCAACATCACGCTGACCATCATGGCCTCGAAGGTAACTGTTATCGAAGATCCTTCCTACAACGGTGGCGTGCAGCAGGGCTTGACTGGCTACTACATTGACACGCAGCCAGCAGTGGGAACGCCGCCAACGCAGCCGCCTGGGGTTGTTCCGCCGCAGGCCAGCCCGCCCAACCTCCAAGTGTGGCTGCCAAACTCCAACGGGCAGCAGGGCAGCACGTATGAGCCAATCATCTTTGGCGGCGATGCTGGTCGCGTTCATGGCGCGTATGGCAACTATGTCGGAGCCAACGGCACGGTCATCCTGCAACTGACAACAAACTCCGAGAACGCCGGCGGCATCATTCTTGAGGAATGGTCGTAGTGCGCTGGCCTTGGGTATCGCGCGCATTGCTTGACGAAGTGCGCGCACAACTCGCAGCGTCCGAAACTGAGCGCGCGGCATTGCTCGAGAGATTATTGGCGCCTGTGCCGGTCGCGGCACCCGAAGTTGAGGACAAGCCACAGTCCGAACCGCAACCGTTTACCACGCCGATCGACAAGAAACTGTTTCAGTTTGACCAAGCCTTCCCGCGAGGGACCGCTATCCCATCACGTTTCAGGGCGAGGACTCGATAGATGGCAGCGTTTGCGGGACTCAACGGAGCGCCAGGCATGGATGCTGGTAATCCACAAGGCGGATTGCAAGGTGGTGGCACACCGGAGAACGTCACTGTTCCCGGCCCTGAAAACCCGTTGCAGACCGACCCGAACGAGCCATTTTCGACGCAAGGCGTCTCTGCCTTCGATCAGAAAATGCTCGTCGACACCATCACCGACTACCGAAATAGCTGGTCGCAGGACCGGCTAGAGCGTATCCGGCAGTGGATGGAGAATCTGTTTTACTGGCGCGGTATTCAGATTATCCGGTGGGATACATCGTCGAATTGCTGGTATGACGTTCTTGCGTGGGCGCGCGCGCAGGGCCAGGACTCAGGCGAAGATACGGACCTTGAGCGGTGGATTAACCCGCTCACACTGATGTTCTGCAACGTGTTCACGGCAACCATGAGCCGGGCAGTACCTAAGACAGTAGTCAGGCCGCGGAACTCTGACCCAAGCCTGCAGGACACAGTAACGGCAAAAGCGGCCGTCGAAGCGTTGCGCATCCTCGAGCAACAGAACGAAATGCGGAAAATTATCCGCTCAATCTTTGAAATGCTCTTTTTGTTTGGGAGCTACTTCCGGTACACCCGCGCAGTGATTGACGGCAATATGTTCGGCTACGACGAAGAACCGGAGTTTGCCGACCTTGAGATTCAGACTGGCCCGCATTACATCTGTCCACAGTGCGGTGCCGAATCTCCCGCAACTTCTCCGGAAGGAATGACTTGCCCACAGTGCGGCGCATGGATGGGGCAGGAAAGTTACTACGCAGCCGGCGAAGGCAACCGCATGAGCATGACGATGGCGGGCGTAAAGAAGGTGCCGCGCGCTGGCGTTAAATGGTCCCTACACTCTCCGCTCGAAATCGACGTGGATCCGAAGGCAAAGGGCGACAAGCCGCTATACATGACCCCGATTCTTGCCAAAGACTGCGAGATTGACTTTGGCGAAGCTTGTGAGATGTTCCCAACATTCAGGGACAAGATTCAGCCGGGCGCCGAAGCTCCCACGACCGCCAACGCCAGTGTGGAGAAACTGGCCCGCACGGATATGGTGAGCGCGCTGGGCGGCATGACAGCCGATAACGAACTGATGAACCCAACCTATTCGGAAGTGTGGGTTAAGCCAATGGCCTACTACCGAAAGAAGGATTGGGGATTTGCGCAGCGCATGAAAGAAAAATTCCCTGATGGCCTCAAAATCTCGATGGTAGGGGAAGTCGTCGTAGATATTCGCGCCGCGGTGCTGGTGAAAGAGTGGAGCCATTCCGCTCTGTACACGAACCAGGGAGTTTTCTGTAACGCGCTGGCTAACATTGCGGTGAGCTTCAATGCGCGGTTTAACCGCGTCATGTGGATCCTTGACGATTACTGTTCTCGTGTTCCAACCGGACTGAATGTTGCCGATGCTGGTCGCATTGATACCGAAAAGATGAGCGGCAAAGCTCTGCCATCGGGCACGATCGTTCCTATCCCGATGCGCGTTAACGGTGAACCAAGACCGTTGCAAGAAGTGTTTGCCCACTTCGATATGCCGCTCAATCCAGCGATCTGGAACTACCCACAAATGCTGATGACGTTTGCCGAGTTGATTATGGGCATCCCGCGACAGTTGAGCGGGCAGGGTACGCAAGACGATGTAGAAACACTCGGCGGCCAGCAATTACAACTGGCGCGCGCCGCGACCACACTGAAACCCTATTGGGAAAACGTCCAAGACGAGCACGCTTGCGCATCGCAGAACGCAATCGAATGTTTGCAAGCCTTGATGAAATCAGGCGCCGTAACCAACATCCTCCAAGTTATCGAAGAACGCGGCGGCGTGTTCAAGAACAACGATGTGGACTGGTCAAAGATGCAGGGCAACGTCGAAGTAGCAATTGACGAAGATCAGGACTTGCCCGTATCGCCCGAAGAACTCCGCACCGCGATCCAAACGATGTTTCAGGAACTATCAAAAGGCAACCCGGCCGCGGCCGAGTGGTTTGCTGTGCCGGAGAATCAGGACTTGGCGCTCAGTTCGCAAATACCCGGCTCTGTCCTGCCTGACGAAGCGCAACGGCTCAAAACCGAGTCGGATATGCAAACCATCATCGAGCGCGGTATGCAGCCAACCTTGAACCCGGATGGCAGTCAGGGTATGACGTTACCGGTAATGCCGGACAAGATGGAAAACTTCCCGATTGCCAAGCAGGTTGTGCAGCGGTACATGCTGGAGCACTTCGAGATCCGCACCGAAAACCCGCAAGCATGGCAAGCATTGACAGCGTACTGGGACGCGCTCGATGAGATGGATGCGGCAGTGGCTGCGAAGGCAGCAGCAAAAAAGACCCAGGTACAAATGGCTGGCGCACCGCCAAAGCCACAGCCCGACCCGCAGATTCAAGCCGAGATGCAGCAACTTATCGAGGCAGCACAGATTGCGATTCAGCGGCTAACCGCGATCGCGCAGATTGATCCTGCCCTAACCGGTGGCGCGAAAGACCAGGTAAATTCAGCAAAAGAAATTGTTTCCACAACCATCGATGCTGCAAAGTTGATGGCTGGCGGCAAGTGATTCTAAAGGAGAAAATGCAATGCCCGAACTAGCAGCGCCCGCAGCACCCGCACCAGCAGCAACGTCCGCGCCGAGCGCACCCGCGCCCGTATCTACACCCGCGCCTGCACCGCCAGCATCATCTACGCCGTCGACTCCGGCACCCGCAGCGCCCGCAGCACCATCGACACCGGCCGCCGCTGCACCCGCAGCACCGGCAAAATACGATCCGGCAACGGCTCCCGCGCCGCCGAAGTCAACCGACTATCCCGACAACCAAGCAGGGATGGATCAGTTTATTCAGGACTCTGGCGCATGGAACTTGCAACACCCCGAAGAAGCCAACAAACTTCGCTCTGAGCGACTGGCCGAAGGCGAGCCGGAAGTTGAGGCACCCGCTGAAACTGTTGCCGAGGCCGTCAATCAGGTAGAAGGCGAGCAACCGGAAGCAGCAAAGCCACCCGAAGGCCAACCGCCGGTAGCCGCCACGCCTGCCAAGGTTGAGGAATGGACCTCGAAAAGTCCTGAACTGAAAGCCGCGTTCGAGAAGAATCCAGAACTGCGTACCGAGATCATGGAAATGGCGCGCGGACTGGAAGCGGCGAAGCCAGTGCTCGACATTGTTTCCACTGCCGAAGAAGCGCAGTTTGCTGTAGAGAACGCGAACCGGCTAGTCAGCCTGCAAACCAACTGGATGCTCAGTGCCAACGATCCAGAAATGGTTGAGCCCGCATGGGAGCAGACACTTGAGTTTTTCAAAGAGCGCGACGACAAAGGCGCAGAAGTCAAAGATGCGCAGGGTAATCCAAAACTCGCGCCCGACTTCAAGCCATTTGTTCACCGGGCAGCCAGCACGGCAATGCAGGACTTTGCCGCTTCGGCGCAGCAGCAGATTGCGGCAATCGAAGCGCGCATGGCTGGTGTCTATCCCAACGAGGAAGCGCGCGAAGCCGACGAAGAAGCCTTGCGAGATGCCAAGTATGAAAAGTTAGCTTTCGATTTTGTGATGGAGCGGCTAAAAGCGCCGACCGATCCGAGCCAGAAACTTCCAACCCTGCCGGCCAACGCGACCCGCGAGCAAATCGAGTTTCAAAAGAAACTCGAAGAGCAGCAACGCGAACTCGACGCGAAGCAGGGAAAACAATCGACTGAGACCCGCAAAGCGGCCTCGAAAGCCGTTGACAAGGACGTTCAGCAGGCTTACGAGCAAGGGCTAAACAGTTACATCGAAACCACTATCTCGCAGATGCGTGAGCGTGGCGAGTACATTCCTGACTTCGTGCTGCAGGATAAATGGATTAACCCAGCAACCGGACAGGAAACCAAGGTCTCTGCCTTCGGCGCACGGCTATACCTGGCCCTGAATGCCAAGATCAACAGTAACCCGATGCACGTTGCGAAACTGGCGCAACTGCAGGCAATGGGAGCCCCCGGGAAAGAGGCGCGCATCGCGGAAGTCAACCGCTTGCGCGGTATCTACCTGCCAAAGCTGTTTGAGAACGAAGTCAAACGCATTCACGATGATATGCGCAAGATGTCCGGCAAGAAGCCAGCAACCTCGGCATCGCCGGCAAGAATCGAACCGCAAAGCGCGGGAACCGTAGTACCATCAGCAATGAACGATGGGCAGCTTCGCTCCTGGGCCGAAGGCGAAGCCAAGAAAGATGCAAGTTTTGGTGCGATGAGCGCCGCTGATAAAGAAGCAACGATCATGGCTCTCTACGCACAAAAGAAGTATGGTGGTTAGCAACTCCCGATATTTTCTCTCCGCAGCCGTCCTTCGATAAGGACGAGACCGTAAGCAGCGCCCCCTTAGATCACACTCAATCTCACGGAGAGAAAGGATATTTCTATGCCGTCTCCCAATTACACGACAGCACAATCGCAATTTCCTATCATGTTGCAGGTAGTGAACGACATGGTAGCGACTTCACAGAACCTTGACCGAGGCATCGACAAGCGATTCCAGGCCGCCGGCACAATGGATATGGGCAAGGAAAAGTATCGTCACCCGATCCTGTTCGACGAAGGCGGGCAGCCCGGTTCCTACGATCCCGATGGCGGGCCGTACTTCACTGGCACCGGTCCCGAATACCAACAGTTCATCGTTGTGCCCATTCCGATTTTGATGGCGTTTGGCGCAACTGAATTGCTGGATCGCATCGAGAAGAGTTCGGGCCTCGAAGTAGTCAAGCCGATCAGCCGCATGGTTTCCAAGGCAAAGTCGAAGATGGCTCACGTCCGCTGCGCGCTCGCGCAGGGCTACAACCAGTTTGTCCTGGCGACGGTCGATACGTCTTACGCCGGCGGCAATACTGTCCAACTCGCTAACGTGCCCTTCGGCAACCGCTTGCTGGACATCAATAACATGGTGCTGGCAACCGATGCGTCCGGCAATTACAACGCGATCGGCACACCGACGATTCTCCAAAAGTCGAACTCGACCGCTGGCACAATCGACACCGTGACGCTCGATGCCGTACCCGCTGGCCTCGTGGCTGGTTCATCGTTCCTTCTGATGAATGCAACCTCGGGCGCTCCGCTTGGACCGCAGGGAATGCAGTACATGATTTCCGTGTCCAACGTGGGCGATGTCGACGGCATTTCTCGGACCCTGCCGCAGATGCAGGCACCCGGCGTCAACGCGAACAATGCCACACTCACGCTCGGCATTATCACCGCGCTGAACGTCCGCCAGAAGCAAGCCGCTGGCCCTGATTCCGAAGAGGGACAGCGATTCTACTACACCCATAACGTGCAGCAGTCGACTGCGCAGCAGCTTGGTTTCGCAAAGACCACGCTGATGAGCACCAATGGGAAACTGGCAGACTTCGACATCGTGCCCAACCGCAATGCAAAGTGGATGATTGGCGACCAGGAAGTTGAGACTGACACGATGGCCGCGATCAACACTCTGTACGATGTCAGCGGTTCGCATCTGCGCAAGGTGCGTTACCCGGGCTCGCAGAAGTTCCTGCCCGGCACGTTGAACGGCCTCTGGTGGCCGCGCTACGAGGGCGGACAGGCAACGTCTGAGCGCGACATCCTATACCAGGACGCGTACAACTTCTACACCAATTACATCTGGTGTCACGCGGTGGTCAACAACTTGGGAATCAGTCCGGCAATGACTGCGCCGGTCTAGTCTGTAACAAACCTGAGCCGCGCCGGGGTGAATAGCTCCGGCGCGAACTTTTATGTCCGAAGAAATCGCGCTTCCTAAACACGTTACGCACGTTTGTTACAAGTCTCGCTCGGGCGAGATCAAAGAGTTTCAAGTGTTGCAACCGATGCACCCTGACAAGCGCACGTTAAGCCTTGCGGAGTTACAACTCCTGGCGCGCGCGATTGCTAACGTGCTGAAAGAGGATGGCTGAGTGTACGAAGATCGCCCCGAGAAGGACACACCGCAGCACATCCTTGACGACCTCCGCGAGTACGGTGGCCTCACACCCGATGGTCAAGCTATCTGGCGCTTAGTGCTCGCGGAAAACTGCCGCATCCACTGCTACGGGCAGCAGAACCATATCACCCGAGACACGCGCGAATTGCCGGATGACTTCCATCCGGTCAATGTGGTGCCCGACCGGACAGAAGTGGGCGAGTTTTGGGTGCCGCGCTATCGCGCAAAAGGCTGGATACTGCAACGCTGGTTCCCAGCCTCAGTCTGGGGATCTCGGGAAAGCTGGGAGACGGAGCGCGCGCAGGACGGGCGCACGCGATTGCTGGCTGCATTTCCGAATCGTGGCGACTACATGATGATGCCGTGTGGACCGTGGAAGTCAATCGCGGCCGCAGGCGACATCAAGGCAGCTATTCGCTGCTACAACGCGCAGCAGCGGGCGAACCCGGTTAACTGGGTCAATGCGCAGCAAGCGATGGTCGCATGGGAAAAGCAGCGCAACGATGAGCAAGTGGAAGCCTTTGAGCAAGAACTGGAAGCACAACATCGACTGGGGATCTCGTCAGTCCTTCGTAGTGTAAGCACGAACGCGCAGCGGGTACGCAACCTGGTTGCGGAAACGGTTGGGGGCGTAAATCTGGGCGCAGCCGAGAAGTGGGGCTAACCTCCACAGAACAGGAGGTGCCCATTGACAACTTTACTCCGACGAACGAGCAAATCTGCAACGCCGATCCTGAACAGAAGGTTTACGTTACCTATTCTGATGCTGTTCGGGAACTGCCTTGCTACGTGCTCCTTCGCTCAGATCACCGCGCGCCGTGAGGCTACGTAGCGGCTAGGCGGAAGGCAATACGTAGCACATCTTTCCAAATCGTAACGCAAAAGGAGAATCGCAATGTACGGAGCAGCAGAAACAAAAGTAGCAATGGACCCGCGCACGCCGTTGCCAGTCCAAAAGATGGAGACGGTTGGCCAAGTGATAAACACGAGTATTTCTACGTTGGTTTCATGTCGAAGCGCTCTCGACGCCTTGTTGCAAAAATATCTTGGCCCGAGACCTTCCGATAACGCTAAGTGTCCCGAGCCGCCGCAACCGTGCCTTCGCAGCGATGTCGACAGCGTGCGGAGTCTCGCCAATGTCATCGAAAGGCAAATTACCGAACTCCATGAAATCCTCGGTTATTAGTTGTTCAGCGGGCGGCTTCGTCCGCCCTTCTATTTACAGGAGAAACCCGAAATGCCAGAGTTAAACGCAACGCCCGCAATTGAGATCGAACTGCCGCCGGATGCGCCTGCACGCGAAGGCGAGGACCAACTTACCGTCAACCTCGAAGATCGGATGCGCAAAGAGTCAGTTGTCTCTGCACTGCGCGCCGAACTGAAGCGGCTGGAAGGGACGGCCGCCGGGGAAATGGCGATGAAGTACGCGGGCGCAAAGTCAGCGCGCCGCCGCCAGCAGATCATGCGCGAAAAGCGCGAGGAATTAAAGAAAGGAACCTTTCGCCGGGACGATAGATGGGAAGGGCCATGCACGCCGGCCACCGTTCTAAACTTCAATCCCTTGGGATTGCACCTGTACGGGGAACTCCAGCGATGGAGTGTCCCCGCCGCGGGCGCGGGCAAGACAGTTGCCGTCACGCACCTGGGGCGCCGCTTTGTGGCCAGTTACATGACGTTGACGGAGCCGCACGTTTGGCCCGTCACTATCGGAACGCAAAACGATAACCTTGCCGGATTCGATGCGGCCGTGATCGAAGCGCGATACATTCCGCCAATCGGATTGGCGCACCAGTTTTATTCGCATTACGTTTCTGGCGCGGCCGACGCGCAATTCATGGGCGGCGTAGTCATCTTCGAGGGTGACATTCACACCCTTGACGTGAAGCGGTTGGAGCGCAACGGCGGCCAAGTGTGGGTGCCGAAAGCCGAGACAACGCTGGACGGCAGCGGGCGCGTGGTTTACACCGTCGAACGCGAATCGTTCCAGGTAAATCTCGAAGCGGCACTGCAGCAGCAGCGCGACTACGCGGAGAAAGTGATTGCCGAAGGTCACGCCTACGCAACCAGCAATTCGGACATTATCCGCAACCAGCAGAGCAACTATCACGTTCTCTGGCATAACTGGGCGCTGGCAATGAAATACAAGACGGAGCCGGAGCCGTGGGCATCGAAGCGGTTGCACGACTCTCCAAGCATCGAAGCGGTGTTTTGTCCCGACTGCCACGAACGGCAGAGCAACCCGGAACAATACTTCTGCAAGAATTGCAATTCACCATTCGATGCCTGCAAAGCGTTTCTTGCCGGTAAGACAGTCAGCGCCGACCGGCTGGCGTCCTACGATGCCGACAGCAAAGAGTTTGCGTTGATTCTGGCGGAAACAAAGCGGCGCCGCGCCAACATCGCGCTACTTGAATTGCCGGACGATGAACCGAAGAAGAAGAAGAAAGAGAACTAGATGCCTCAAGACTCTCCACTTCCAAATACGCTTGGCGATGTAGTCGCACGTTGTCAGTCCCTCATGGGAGACCCGCAAGGTAAGTGGGTGACGCGCGGCTATCTCATGCCGTTGATTCAGCAAGCGTATGAGGACTTGGAAAGTTGCATCAAGAACGCCAGCGGGAAAAACCTCGAAGCCGTCATTGAAGTTTTGGAAATCCCGCCCGGCACTTCCTCGCTCTTCCCCTACCAGCAGTGGGTTGCGGTTCCGACCAACAACCGTGGCCCACTGTTCGGCCTCTCAGATCCGCTCAAGCTCTGGGCTAAAACTGCCGGCCAGCAACCGCAGTTCTATACATTGGCGACGGGACCGCGGGATACCTTGCCGCACGTCAACCCTCCCGGTTTGACGCCTGGGACATACGAATGTCAGGTAACGTGGGCGTGGATTGGCAACCAACTGTCAATTACTCCGGTGGCTGGTCCGGTCGACGTTCAGGTTTACGGACGGTTCAACGCGCCGCCACTGGTCAGCGATAGTGACCGGCTGGTGCTCTATCCCAAAATGACTGCTGTGCTTTCATACGCCTCCTGTTCGTTGGTGGGCGTAGAGCGATCTAATCCCGCCGTTCTGCAGGGGTACATGGAGCGCGCGACAGCGATGACGGACAACATCGTCGCGGACATTATTCGACAGTCCCAGGCCAACCCGCGGCGCGTAGCCATCATGTGCGATGCCGGTGGCTATCGCTGGGGCTGGGGCACAGGATCAGGCTGGTTCTAACAACTTCCACAGGAGGAAACAACAATGTCAGTGCAACTCGCTTACGCCGGTGAAGGCGAATACAACAATACAAAAGCACTCTTCTTCACCGCTACTTTTAAGGGGAACTATGGTGTCAACGGCACCGGCGACCTCATCAACCTTGAACCCTCGCAGAACAACGGCGCGGACGGCGGAGTCACAGATCCGAGCCTCGCCTACAACCTGATTCTCACGCAGCCACCGAAAATCATGGGTGTGATCAACGAAGCGATTGGCGGCTCTTACGTCGCCGTCAACATTCCTGCGAAGCCAACGCTTACCAACATCGGCCTCATCATGTACGAGCCGGGCGGGACAGAGAAAGCGACAAACGCTGCTTACACGGCAGCAGAACTCGCCGGCAACGTCACACTGGTTGCATACGTTCGCTCAGAGCAGTAAAAGCCGCCAGCGTCAGACTGGCGGCCAAGGTATCACGGTTTACGCGGTGCTTCGCAAAACTGAATCAGGCTTGGGACTGATGGCTCGTAACCATCCGACCACGCCAGTTCGAGAATCACTGCGGGGACACAGCGCAATGCCTGCAACTGTTCGCGGGCATGCGCATCCTGAAAGATTCGCTGCTTCCACTTCTCCAGCGAAAGAGTTGGTACAGGTTGAGGTGGTGGGTTGGGTGCTAGGTGCGGAATTGTCGCAGTTGCCATAGCAAGTCCTTTCCATAGGTGTTTTGTTAGGAATGGCAACACTGTACGGAAGCGCACGTTTGAAAGTCTGAGCAATATTGCTCACTAGAGGGTATTTATATCAATTGGTTTGGTCGTCCAGTCAATCAAAATCGGATGCTGGGATTAGTTGATTCGGACGATCCAACCAATCTTCCGGTTGGTCTAGCGTCGGTGTGCAATGAGTTTGATTTTACGAGAGAATCCGGCGGCCCAACTTGCGCCACGACTCGCGCCGGGAAAAACACGGCGATGCAGTGCATTGATGCGGCCGAGCCGGTTACTGGGCTATTCGGCTTCATCTATTCGCCGGAAGGAATCACCGACCCGTTCTTTCAAATGCCGCTCGCGTTTCAACCAACGCAGGGCTCGCAGTACGAAAGCCCGGTTGGTTCGGGCCACATGGTCAAGTTTCCTCAGACCAATTTCACTGAGCCGCAGGGCGCGCACGCGATTCAAGCCAGTGCCGGCAACAAAGTGTTTTCCGCGTACAGCGATCTCACAAAGCCGCTGAGCGGACTGAGCACGATGGATCCGAAGGCGCTGACTCTCAACCCGTTTGGAATGAAGCCGGTCGGGTTTAACTGGGCGCCAGGAACGCCCGTACTGGCAGGAGAAATCTGCACACCGTCAACACCCACGACCGGCAACGGCCACACGTACCAGGCAATGAACGCGGGAACAACCGCGGCGCAAGCGTCCCAGGAGCCTATCTGGCCGCTGACTGAATCTGGGACGGTGAACGATAACGGGATCGTTTGGCAAGAGCACACGATGGTGATTGCCAACCGCTTGCCGCCGCCAAGTGCGCCTGTTCTGACGCTGGCTGGTGGCGGTGGCTTCGCCATCAATGAGTTTGTGTACGTGATGATTACGTTTCTGAATCGGCAAGGCGAAACATTGCCATCGACGCCGGTGCTGATAAAGACGCTGGCAGGTAGTTCGAGCGTCAATGTGCCTATTCCAGCACTCGCGCAACTGGCGGGATGGATTCGCGGGCTGGCCTATATCTATGTTCCGACCGCGGCGAAGGTGTACGTCGCCAGCGCGCCGGTTGGCGGACCAGTTCCTCCGCAGAGCGAGTATCAACTGTATGGCTCGAGCGTAGCGTTGGGAACCGTGGTAAACGTCACAACGAACGGGACTGGCGCGGCGCCGCCTACGGTATGCTCGGCGCGAGTGACGCCCGGGCAGTTGCCGACGCCGACAACTATCCCTGACATTCAACGTGTTCCGGCGGGCAGCGTAGTCAACCCGCCAGCGGTTCCAGCGGTGGTATTAGGCGGCTCGGGCAGTTCATTTACTGCCGGGCAGCAAACTTATCTCGCGTTCACATTGGTAAACGCCAATGGCGAGACAACGCCGAGCCCCCCGCTGGGCAGCAATCCTTACGGTCTATCGGTCGTCATCCAGTCCAACGGCCAGGGAATCGAAGTCATCATCGGCAACAATTATGGCTTGAGCGTTACCGGGATGAATGTCTATATCTGGAACGGGGGCGCCGCGGCACCGAATTTCAACCGCTACAACGCGACGCCGTATCCGCTTGGGACAACCCAAACAATTCTTGGACTTGGCTCTGGCCCGTACTTCCCGCTGGTCAATACAGCGACGTTGCCTACTGGCAGCTTCCCCGCCGGGCGCGATGTGTACGTGGCGCAGACTTACACCAACGCGCAAGGCGAAACGACTCTTGGACCGTTGGCGAGCGTCATCAACACGAACGCCGATGACTTCATCGCCGTCACCGTGTCATATCCGCTTGGGCCAAATAACGAGCAACTTTATACGATTTCAAGTGTTGGGATCTACGAAGCGGACGTTGCCACCGGAACACCCGCGCCTAACCCATCAGCCTTTGCTCTGGTGGGGTACTACCAGTCCGGCGCCACGCCGTTCATCCTTGACACGGCCACAGGTGGACCGCCGCCGATCACCAACACGACTGGCCCGGGCGGAGCGATTGCGGCCGACACGTCGACGGGCGGCGCGAACGGCACGCAAGGCTATCGCTATGCTGCTTTTGGCTGGATCAACCAGATGGAGACTTTCTCCGGTTTTACGGAGGCAAGCGTGGTCTCCACCATCATCGACCTCGATGGATACGAGATTGGTGTCTTTAATGTTCCCACTGGTCCGCCAAACATCGTTGGCCGGTACATCCCATTCTCGATCGCGGACGGCACCCAGGCAGGACCGTTCAACTGGATTGGATTGGTCGACTTGCAGGTTCCATCGCAGAATGTAGTCTATCCGCAGCAGACACTTGTGTTTAATGTGCAACAGTCTGCGACCGTATTCCTTGACAATACAACAACTTCCGGCATTTTCAATTTCACAGACTCGTATCTGGTGAACTCTAATAACGTCGATGACCGGCTGGATATTACCATCCCTCCGCAGGGCGTGCGCGTCGACTACCTTGCCGGGCTTGATCGGTTGGCCATCACTGGCGTGCCGGGGTACTCAAGCGGGACGTGGATCAGCCTGGAAGCCGATTACGAGAGCTTCTACGGAGATTTGAGCCCGGTGCCCATATCGAGCGCGGGCGACGTTTGCTATGGCGTCACGGATGTCTACAAAGGTATTCCGTTCGCATTGATGAAGAGTGGGGGTTTTTCGCTGGGCGCGAATACGGGCGACCCGTCAAGCTGGTCGGCGATTCGGCGGTGGGGTGGAACGGATCCAGGGCAACAGTTAGGGCCATGTGGGTTTCGGGCATGGTCGGCGTGCGGCAAGTTCATTATCTTCGCGCACCGGAGCGGGCTCTACAAGTACAGCGAGAGCGACCCGGACATGATGTCGAAAGAAGTGCCGAAGCTATGGAGCACGATCAACTGGGCGGCTGGGGACACGATCAGCGTTACCATCGACGAGGATACCCACACAGTTCATGTGCTGGTCCCAACTGGATCGAGCATGGTCCCGAATGCGGACTTTGTTCTCAGCTACATCGAAGGATGGAACAATCCCATTCACTTCTCGACTTTCTCAGGGCGCGAGATTTCGATGGATGCGGCGCGCCGGTGGTCTCCTTCGTGGACCGTCAGCGCCTTTATCTGTCTCAGGATGGAGCGGACCTTGCCGCCGGGCGGGAATGCCTACCTCAATGGCCCAAGTTTTGAGACGTTGCCCGATTCCAGTTTCGCGTTGACGCAACTGCTCTTTGCTTCGAGCGGTGGAGATGGAACCGTGCAGGCGCGCACGCCAGGGATATTCTCGGACAACGGCAGCGGAATACCGTGGCAGTACGAGACGATGAGCTCGGGCATGATGCAGGCCGTGTGCAAGCCGGAAGGTTTCAACCTGAACGCTTGCGGACAGGGGATTTGCATTCCTAGTTTCGTAGCGAGCCGGGAAATGGTAACGGACGAGGGCGGGGAGCCGAAACTGATCCAAGAGGAAGAAGAGGTAATGATGGATCAGATCGCGCTTAGCCCCAAGCAGGTAGCGGGGATTACGCGCAAGTGTACGCCGGCAGTCAACGAGTTTTGGCGCCCGCGATTCAATGGTGATGGGCAGCCCGGAACGTGGATTAGCCTGAAGGCAATGACTAGTTACGTGATTCCGTTCACGTTTGGGCGCGATCCGGGGGATAGATGAGCCTAGCCAAACTACAAGCACGCGACACCGCGAGAGAGGAACGAACCCGCATCATTGTTCGTGCAGCAGTTGAACGTTTTCGAGCTAAGAATCGCGCTGCCGGATTATGTCAGTGCGGTGGTGATCGTCGGAATGGCAAGAGAACTTGTGAAAGGTGTTACTCGTTGTCTCGTAAATACTATGCCGAAATGAAGGCAAACCATTGGTGTGTCGGATGCGGCATCGAACTTACGGGATCACGCGCGCAGTTTGTCTACTGTAGGGAGTGTACGAAACATCGAACAGAATCCAGCAGGGCACGGAGACAGAAGGCGGCATGAGCCAAACCATTCAATCCGATGCGCGCAGCCGCGTAGAGAAAGTGGCGCGCATGCTTCCGCCGGACGCGCGCGACGACTTCCGCACGCTGATGAACGAGATTGTGTTGGCGAACCTGACCGCGCTCTCTCCAGGCGGGAACCTGATTCAGCCGGGCGGAACACAGTCCAACGCCAGCGCGCCGCCAGTGGGCGTGACACATAGCGTGACGGGTGCAAATGCAGTGTATAGCGTGGCGATACAGAACCCGGAAGGCAACACGAAACCGATCTACCACGAACTCAGTTACTCGCCGGTTGTCAGTTTCAGCAAGGGAGTGAAGACGTTGCCGGTCACGTCCAACACTTCGTTGCAGATCCCGGCGCCTGGCGGAAGCTATTTCTTTCGCCTGCGATCGAGCTACGACAAGAAATCATGGACGCCATACACGCTTACGGATGTGAACTCGATCAGTGCCGGACTGGTCGAATCGTCTGCATTGTCGGCTGGCGCGGCATTCAACCAGACAAATTACGCCGTACTTAGCCCGACGACCGCGGGCGCGGAAGCGATCTCGATCAGTGGACCCAACGGGCAATTCACTCCGTACACGGCGGTGCGCGGCGCGAATCAGGCGCTTCGTCCATCGGCCACAATCGTGAATATCCCATTTGGCCCCAATATCTATGTCGGATGGGATGGCGCGCAGTACCAAACAAAGAACACGTTGGGCGAGGTACTTGGCGACAATCTTGAGCCGGTAGGAGTGGTCATGGTCGGCAGCACGACAAACGGGGGTGGTGGCACCAGCGGCAGCAACGGCGGGAGATTGACGCAAGACCCGAATACGCTATTCGGCACCGAGACATAAGGAGTTAGATCATATATGAAATCCGAAACAGTTGTTTCCCGATCACAGGGCTGGCTGCTAATCTCTGTTCTGTTCTTTGCGGGCATCCTGATGGGAGCCAGCACGCAGTTGAATCTTGCTACCCAGGTGTACGGCACATTGCCGGCAACGAGTATGCCGAATCCATCGGCATCGACCCTCGGCGGCATCCAGTCAATCACGTCGCTTGCGCACAACTGGATTGCCTACGTCGACACCAGCGGCGTCCCGCACCAGTCGCAACCGGCGTTTTCTGACATCTCCGGTACGCCATCGACAACTCAGGTTCCAGTCCAATCGCTGACGACAACCGGCAGCAGCGGCGCGGCTACATTAAGTTCCGGCGTTCTCAACATCCCGCAGTATGGGGCGACGACTTTTAACCAGGGCGCGCCATCCGGCTCCATCAACGGCTCGAATACCAGTTTCACGCTTTCGCCCACGCCGGCCGCATCGGCTAACGTCAACTGCTTCCTGAACGGCATCCAGCAGCAGCAGGGTGCCGGGAACGATTACACGATCTCGGGCGCGACCATCACGTATCTCACTGCACCGCCAACAGGATCCAAACTGAATTGTTTGTGGTACTGATTGCTTGTCAAGTATCCGCAGATACGCCCTTTACGTCATAATTCTTTCGTCTGTGTTTTTGATGGCGGTGACCACCGTCATCAACCTCGCAACGCAGGTTACGGGAGTCCTGCCGACCGCGAACGGTGGGTGCTGCGCAATCTCCAAAGGGGGCATAGGAACGGCTGCATTAACGCCGGGTAATACGGTGTCCGTCGATTTCAGTACAGCCACTGTGTTTACCCTGACACCCGCACAAAGCGAAGTCCTGAACGCCACCAACTGCACCGCCGGAGAAAATGCCAGCCTCATAGTAACAACATCAGGATCAAACACTTACATACTGACGTTTTTGACGAACTTCAAAACCAGTGGCACTCTTACAACCGGAACAATAAGCGGCAAAGTATTCGTCGTTTCTTTCATGTGCAACGGAACAACAGCCACGGAAATGACCAGAACGGCGGCGATGTAAATGGCGTGGAAAATTAAGGACCAGTGGATAGATCTTCAGCAAGCGCAGCATGTGATCCTGTTTCACAATCCCGACACTGGCCAGGAGCACGCACTGGTCAACCCGTTCAAGTTGCAATCCTGTCCGCATTGTGGGCATGTGAAGGAATCGCAGAGCCAACCCGGAGACTTCCAAAAAGTTGCGGACAAGGAACTGGCGTCTCTTAACGATCATCACGCGCAAGTCATGCGCTACCGGGAACGCTTCCCGCGCGTGCGCATCGGGAATGGTCCGCTGAAGTGAGATTGCGCCACATGACGCCAGCTGATGTGCCGGCGGTGCTCGAACGGTTACGCGAACAGAATGAGCGCGATAGCACTTCTTATCAATGCCCTATGGTTTTTGATTCGATGGGCTCGCGCCTGCCGTCGATTCCTTTGGCGTTGGTAGTGATCGACGAGGACGACCGAGTACTGCAGGGAATCGTCTTTGAAAAGACGGTAGAGATGATGTCGTTTGGGATCAACGCGCGCGCGTCGATTGCGGCCATGCACGAACAGGAAGCCATCTTCTACCTGCTCAAAGAGCGTGGCTACAAGGACTTGCACATCTTGGTTCCGAACGAACGAGTATCACAAATGGAGCACGGCCTAGACCGCATACTTGGAATGAACCGCACAACGGAAGTGCTGACGCACTTCTACCGCCTGATAGACCAAAGCGAAAACGAAGATCTGCGCAAGTGGTATGCGACCCAGGAGGCAAGGCATGAGCCGGAGCCAGCAGCAAGCAGTCATTGACACCGCGATCCCGCAAAACAAAGCGTACAACAACGAAGCGCAAACCTCTTACGGGCAGACGCAGCAGGACATCGCCGATTACGCAAAAGACGTGGGAGCGTTCAAGGCCGCCAATCCTTACGTCCAAGGCGGACAGTTCCAGACAGCGGCCAATCAAGGGATAGCGGACAGTGCCGCGGCGGGAGCGCAGGCGCTTGGGCAAACACTGCAAGGGCAATCGGTGCGTACCGGACAGAACGCTGGCGGCGCGATCGCGGCGACTGAGGACATGCAGGCGCGAAACCAGCGCGCGGCCGCCGGTGAGCAGGCAGGCGCAACACAATCGCGACTTGCCGGACAGACCGGATACGGCGAGGCAACGCTCGGCGCGGAAGCCAAAATCCCAGGCATGGAAGACACGGTTGCAAATCAGGAAGGCCAGTTGGCAGCCGATGCACTGAGGACACAGGCGCAGGCTTCGACGACCCCGGGCTGGGGCGATGTGTTTGGCGATGCGTTTGGCGCACAACTTGGCAAAACACTCGCTGGTGGAAACATTCCAAAAAGCGGCGGCGCGGGAGGCTAGGTAAAAATGTCAGACGACAAATTCAGAGCAGGGCTGGACGACCAAGAAGAACTCGGGCAGTATCCAAGCGCCGCCAGTCCGCTCACGACTTTGGGACTGGACCCTGACGTTGTGCGCGCCAACCCAGACTTACTCAAAGGGTTGGGGGCAAACAAGTCGGCAACCCCGCCGCCGGGGATGATGTCCGCACCCGCACAGTCAAAGCCGTCCGCCAGCGCGGTAACGGCTGGCGCGGTTGGTGGGGCTGGCGACCCGTCGCTTACCGATGATGCAAAGCAAGGCATTACGGGAGAACTGCGCACAGCAAAGTCAATGGAAGGGATGGCCAGCCAGTTAGGTACGGTTGACCCATCGATTCAGAAAGCGCAACAGGCCCGAGACGCCGCCGACGATGCTGCGCGGAATTTCAACGATGCGCCGTATGAGGCATCTCGCGGACAAAAAATATGGCGCGGCGTGCGCGGCGGGCTGACGGGACTTGCCAAAGGTGGAGTCATGGGTGCGGTGCGCGGCGCGGTTGATCCTGAATCAGTAGGCTCGACTCCGTACAGTGCGCCAAATGCTGAAGGCGAAGCCGCCCGCGGGAAACTGCTAGAGACCCAGCGTACGACCAACCGCAGTTATGATGAGTCGCTAGAGAACTGGAAGCGCGCCAACGAAGCGCGGAAGGAAGGTTTAGGCGCAACGAAGGATGCCGCTACCGCTTTCGGCGGCGCGGCCGGGCACGCCACGGCGGAAACGACTGCCGAACAGAAGCCAGAAACGGAAGCCAACAAAGCCGATGAGAAATTTAAACTGGACCAAAAAGAGTTTGACTTGCGCACGCAGCGCGCAAACCAGTTGCAACTTAAGGGCATGAACCGGATGCTGTACTTGCTCAACGGCAAGGTGCCGGATCCACGACAACCCACAGAAGGCGAGTACACGGCAGCAGTCGTTGCCAACGCGACAAAGGTATGGAGCGCGGCGCACGGCGGGCAGTCGCCGCAGACATTGAAAGACCTGAACGAGATTCAGCAGGCAGCGCGCGGCACACTCGGGAAAGGCGACAAAGGCGATGCGCAGGAAGCGGCCAACTTGCGCGCGGCGGGGAGACTGGCAGAAGGGCGCGTCAAGAGTCTCGAAAGTATCATGAAATCACCAGCTTACGCATACGGAACAGAAGAACAGCGTAAACCGATTCAGGATGAACTCGACAAAGCCAAAGAAGAACTCGACGATATTCAAGAGCAGTTGAAAGGCGATGAATCGGACACTGTGCCGCCTGGGGGCCCCGTCGCTCCTCCCGCTGGTGGGCCCGCTCCCGGTGGACCGCAACCGATTGCCAGTCACGGCCAGCCCGTACCCAAGCCCGCCGGCGCAACGCACACGGTCAAGAGCAAACTTGACCAAAAACTGCACTGGACAAATGCCGATGGAACGGTTGATCTCGGAGTGGCGCAGTAGATGGGCGCAGGGGTATTCGACCTCAGTACGCTCAAGCCAGCCGCACCTTCCGCTCCACCTACGCCACCACCCTTTGATCTCAGCACGTTAAAGCCGATTGCTGGCCCGCAACCCCCCGCTGGGCCGGCACCAGCCGCGAACCCCATTACCCCACCGCAATCGGACTTAACGTATGACACCGGTGCGCTCTCCGGGCGCCCTATACCTGACCTCCTGAAGCGTGGGAACGTGGACGTAAATCATCGCCCATCGATCGCAAACGATGATGGTTCTCATAGCAGCATCTATTCGGTCACGGTTCCGGTAAACGAGGATGGGAGCGTTTGGAAGGGGAAGTATGATAAAGCCCCACAGTACGCGCTTGTTCCTTCGATTGCTGACGGCAAATTTCTTACGCATGACGGGAAAATACCTCCGAAGAATGACCGCGCTGCGAACTCTAAACTCGAAGATGCAGCCACCGACTATTACGCCAAGAACCGTCAGCACTTAGGAATCTTCCGCACCGCCGACGCCGCTGACCGGTATGCAAGGGAAACCCATGCGTACATGAATGATGGCTCAGACAAGAAGGTATTCCATCCATCCCCGCCCGTCCCCGGTGCTGTGCCAGGAACACCCGCACCTGCGCAAGCCGTTCCCAAGCCTGAGTTTGATCTGTCCTCGCTCAAACCGGTCACGCAGGGACCGCCCGCATCTACCGCGCCAGCATATTCCGATGTGCCTGACGGATACAAAGTTCTCCCCGCCGCAACCAATCCGCCACTAGAAACTCCAAAATTAGGATTCCAGGGTGGCAAGTTATCGCCATCGCAAAACACCCTCGATATTGGCCAGCCTCCGCGCGCAGTCCCATCTCCCGAAGCGTCCGGCCTAGCTTTAGCCTCCGAACAGCGCGAACGGCGCGCGGCGCAACTTCCGGTTGGCCCAGTCTCGCCCGGCCAAGGTGCATCCCAAGAGCAGATTGCACAGCAGCAGCCGCACCCATTTACGCCCACTGGCGTAGCGCAGCCAAATGTACAACCGCAGGAGCCTGCCGCCGTTCCTGTCCCTGTTGGTCCGAAGTTCACCAATCCCGGCAAAGCCACGCCACAAGAAGCCGCAGCGGACATCAATAGTCCGTTCTTTGGGCTGAGCGGTTACCCAGAGATGGCAGCCGGACTTGGCAAACTCGTTCCTCCGTCAACCCATCAGCAAACATTAAAAGAGGCGCAGGTTGGCGCGACAGAACTGCTAAAAGGTGCCACGGCTGCCGCATCACCATTTATGGTAGTTGGTGGTGTGCTAGCGCCCGAAGCGGCAGTTCTAGCCGCAGGCGGCGCTTACGCTGGTGGAAAAGCAGCCAAGTCACTAACGTCCGCTTTGAACGGTTCCCCGGAAGCGCAGGATCTAGCCGAGCAAGCCGGGCAGATTGCTGGCGGTTTTGCTGGCGGACTTGCCCACGCTGGACTTTCGCACTTGTCTAGTCCCGAAGGTGCGCTGACCGATCTTCTATGGAAACGTGGATACGTCCAAGGCAGTGATGGCGAGCCCGTCTACATCACGTCGCAGGCGCAGGCACGCGCAGTTGCGCAAGAGATCATCCGACAGAACCCGCAAGGCATCATCGGGAGTTTGGTAACCAAGGCTCGAGCAACCGAGGCGGCCGCCAACGTCAGTCCGCGAGAGTTCAAAGGAACCGCGGAGCCGCGCTACTCCGATGTCCCGCAGGACTACAAACTCCTGCCCGCCGAAGCCTCGCCCACCCATCACGCCACGGACAACGTAGACGATCTCCGCGCGAGCGCCGAGCGGCAATCCGACAAACTAGGAGATACGGTATCGGATGCCACCAAGGACGTGAAGGGCGCAAAACTGGAATCTGTCCGCGACGCGAAAGACGCTGACCGCATTGAAGATAAAGCCGAGCGCCAAGGTGTAAAGCCATCGCAGATTGCAGACGTTGCCGCGGCCAAGGTTACGGTTCCCGACCAGAAGGCAGCCGAGGACGTGTTGACGAACCTGCACGAAAAGATGCCGGTGGAGAGCGTCAACGGTTCAGTCACAGGCGAGCCAGGGAAGAACGGCGTGCGCCAGGTGCAGGCGATCGTAGACAACAAAGCGCCGGCAGGGGAGCCAGTCAAAAAGTCCGAAGTCATCGTACAGACGCCAGAGATGGCGAAGGCGACGGAGCAGACGCATGACGATTATAGCAAGGCCCAGGAACTACGTGCTCAAGGTAAAGACGCCGAGGCCGCGCCGATTGAACAAAAGATTGTCGAGCCGCACAACGCAGCGGAACAAGCCGCGCGAGAGAGACAAGGTGTGCCCGCCGACGAATCAAACACTCCTGAAGCTAGAGAAGCACTTCGTAAAGTCCTAGCAGGCGAAGAGTTAACCGATACCGAAAAAGCGATCGGAGAACGTCAGAAGGCCCGCGACGAGGCAATCCAAAAGCTATCACCAGAAGAAGCCGCAAAACTCCCGGATAAGGATTTTAAAAGGTGGCTGTATCCTCGCTCGCAGGAATGGATACTAGACCCGAAAGTGTACGAAGAAGTTGCCCGAGCGCAGATTGCTCGTGGCGAAGATCCATCTCTTGTTCGTCAGATCCTAGAGGGGCGCGCTGGCTTATTAGAAGATGATCCATCTGAACTAACCAAGAGCGGCGTAGCCGAAACGCCAGAGGAAGCTAAGACATTAGCGGGAAAGAACGCAGCCCACAATAAACGCATGTACGCAGCTATGGAACGTGTTCGCGCGCTCGAACAGGAGGCCACAGGTGCCCTACGTATCGGAAGCCGAGAGGGGTTGGTTCAACGCACACCGGAAGAAACTGGGGGACAAGGTAGTGGACGAGTGGAACCAGGCGAGCAAGGGAAAGAAACTCCCGCCGCGCGCCCCGAAGCCGCCGGAGAAAAAGAAGAAGGACGCCCCGCCGCCGGACCCGAGCGGACCTCTGACGTAGCCCGAAACGACCGCATCTATAACCCGCCGCGGGCGAGCGACGAGCCGCGATCTCCGCAGGATCTTGTGACGCGAGGCTTCTTCTCAAGTGACAAGGTAGAGGACGCTGGCGCGAAAGCTCGACTTGCATCCGAGCGCCGCTTTGGGAGCATCCCGCGCGGGGAAGGCCAGCCAGAGCGCCGCGTCAACCAAGCACCCAAGCCGCCAGAACTGAGCGACGACGAAAAGCTCAAAGCAGCGTTTGCCAAGGGCGGCGCGCAGAAAGTAGCAGGCTCCGACACTGCCGAAGGGCGAGCGCGGCACGAGAAGGCTCGTGACATGGCCCGGCAGCAACTTGGCTTGAAGCCAGGGGAGACGCCGACTGATCCCAAAGAGTTTAGCCGCTTTGTCTCTACCGCCAACGACATCGAAGTAAAGCTACGCAACGAGCCCGCCAAAGCGCCAGTCCCGCCGGAAGCTGGACGCATGAAAGGGAAGCAAGTTGAAGTACGCGATCCCAAGACAGGCGAATGGAAACTCGGCACCGTGGCGGGCGAAGGGACAAACAACAACTGGTCTGGTGGGAAGAGTATCCGGCGGCTGCGCGGGACATTCGAGGATGGCTCAAAGTTCGACAACGTAGACATCGCGGACACGCGATCGCCGCAAGCCAAGGGCAAGGTCGAAGGCAGCGACTTCGACGGAACGCTCTTTGAAAAGACGGCAGACGGCAGCATTGGCAAGCCGATTCCCGAACGTATCGAAAGCCTGAAAAAATACATTGCAGAAGGCAAGCAATTCCAGATTGAGAGCAAGCGTGCGGCGCGCGGGCCAGAAGAAATCAAGCGCATGCAGGATGCGCTGGAAGCCGCCGGACTGCCACGTTTGCCAATCACGGTCGCCAAAAACGCAAACACCGAACTGATTGACGATGAAGAAAAGAATATCAAAGGTGTGAAGATCGACCACGTAGAAACGAACGCCAACACACCGTTACCAGACGTGGCCCGCAAGCTAGGAGAGGCACCCGTCCCACCAGCGAGAGTTGCTGAGATGGAAGCGATGAAGAAACGCATCGCTGAGTTAGAAAAGAAAGCGCCTCTCAA
>Ga0181528_10000254_pt1 | contig 45497 bp, 44 predicted proteins | sample PEATcosm2014_Bin_47_FD_119742 | JGI IMG/M metagenome (GOLD analysis project Ga0181528, IMG submission 119742) | Peatland microbial communities from MTU Mesocosm Facility, Houghton, MI, USA - PEATcosm2014_Bin10_10_metaG | ecosystem: Environmental > Terrestrial > Soil > Wetlands > Peat | place...
TCTGGTGTCCGCCGGATTCGAGCGTTGTAACTTAAACCAATGACAAGTGGATGAAGAGTGCCAAGTCCGCTCGCGAATCATTGGCCTTCTCCAACCTACTTGTAAAGATGTTGAACAGGTGTGTCCGGCGTCCGAACAACAGCTGTGGCCGCTACTAACTCTGGCGTAGCCCTTCGGTATCGCATTTTGGTTCGCATGTGAGGCCAAAGTGGAAGACGCGACCAGCCTATGAGAAAATAGATTTCTCGTATCGGCTTCAGAAGGAACATCAAGACATCACTCTGAAAGCTTGCCGTCCGGTGGCACGTTGGGAAGAAAGGCCGAGGGCCGAAACTCATTGACCCGCGGCAAAAGCAGAGCGAAATCGATAGCTTGGAGCAAAGATTCGGAATCCTCCAACCTCGTCTTCTCAAAGTAGCTCACCGCGCCTTCTCTTCTCAATTTCGACTCGTTACTCTGAGGAAGACCGCTCAATGCGATCACTGGGATGTGCGATGCCTCCGGGCTCTGCTTGAGGGCTCGTAGCACTTCGACACCGCCAAGTTTGGGTAGCAGCATGTCTAGCACGATAACATCCGGCATCTTCTCGAGAGCGACGCGCAAGCCTTCCTCCCCATCACTCGCAAGGTGAACTTTGTATCCAGCGGACGTTAGTATCTTTTTGAAAGCAATCTGAAGATGAGCATTGTCGTCAATAATGAGAATAGTCAACATTTCCAATGTCCCCTTACTTGAATCTTGGTCTTCTCGCCCAGCTATTTATCCGCGAACAATCTGCCTTCAGGGAAATACAGCGCCTTGTTAATAGCCATTAGAAGCTGGCCGTCCTCCACGGGCTTTTGAAAGAAGGCGACGGCTCCCGCCTTCAAGGCTCGATCTCGGTTGTCCGCCAATTCGCGTCCGGTGAGCACAATGACCGGGATCCCAGCCAGGCGGTCGTGGTTGTTCAATCGTTCCATCACGACGAACCCGTCCCCACAGGGGAGCCCAAGATCAAGAATCACGAGGTCGGGCATCTCCGTTACCAGCGCGGCGGTGGCCGAGATAGCGTCTACAGCAAAGGAGACCGCGTATCCATTTGCGCGCAGACGTACGCTCAGACCCTTTCGGATCGCGGCATTGTCGTCGACCACCAATATTCTCGCTGTATCCGTTGTTCTGGCAGTATCCATTTCCGTATCCATTCTTGAAACGATATTCGGCTTGTTAGTGTGTGCTTTGGGAGGCTCCTTCTAATGCCTCGTCGAGCACGGTGCGGATTTTTGAAGCGTTTTCGAGCATAATGCAGAGATACTCCCGCTGTTCTTCCGATACACTGCCCGCCAACCCGTCGATCATGATGGTTCCAAATTGATGAATGCATGCCAGGGCATTCCTCAGCTCGTGAGATAGATGAGCAGTCAACTGCGCTTCCGCATTCGTCGTGCGCGGGCCAGACTGATCTCGGCCAGCCGTGAAATGCTTTCGTTCGATCGCGTGTGTCAGACTCTGGGTGAGGAGGTCGACATGACATCCCCTTACGACATAGTCGTCGACCCCAAGACGCAATGCATGGGCGGCCTCTGCAGTCTTGCCCTCGTTGACAACCGCAAGCACCGGCAAGTGACGTGCTTTCTGCAATATCTTATTAACACACTCGTCCGGGGAACCGGCGGCGAGCGAAAGATCCACAAGGACCAGATGAAAGCGCAGTTCTTGCAGGGCATTTAGCCCCGTGGCGAGAGTCGGCATTCGCGTAACGGAAAACTTTTCAAAGCTTCCTGTGTTAGCCGTAGGGCACAGGCCGCTTACTTCACCCGCATCAATCAATAAGACTTGTGTTTTATTCATGGACCTTTGAGAGCTGTCTATCGAACATTAAGCATCTCAGTTGCCAGAACACCACAGGGAGGTGGCAAAACGCCCGAGGTCATGATTAGACGGAGTTTTTTCCTGTGAATTATAAAGATGCGGCAAGACCATCAGGAAGGTGTCTGTCTGACTTCTGGAATAATCGTATTCGTGCCGGACGCATCGCTACGGGCTACCTGTTAGCCGAAGGCCCCCGGCGGCGTTAGGTCGCACCACACGTGCATCCTAAGGCGTACCAGAATTTCCCCGCCAGTTCTCAGTCATCAAAGATAAAGATTATATGGGGAAGAACCGCAATGACCGAGCGAACCCGACATCGTCGGCAAAGCGTCCCGCGTTTGTACACTGTTGAGCACTTGTCGGACAGTTTGACGTGGCGTTCCCACGCCGTTGAGGGGTTTGCGCCCTGTTTTGAGGATGGCTACCGTCGTGCTTGGTTCATAAACGTACTGGTGCAGTCGAAAAGGTCCCCCTAACTGACGGGGCGGAGCTGTCTTCATCCAGGCGAGAGGGGTCAAATGGCGGCATTCGGAATCAGTCCAATTGGTGCCTCGCGAAACATGGAATGGTACGTGGTACATACCTGGCCACGGCACGAGAAATCTGTGTTTGGACAACTACGCAGCAGGCAAGTCGAAACCTTCTTGCCGCTCTATCGTCCTTCGAAACGTTGGAAGAATGGCCAGATCGGCGGCCAAGTGCCCCTGTTTCCGGGATACCTATTTGTGCGAATCGACATTCAACACCAATTGCCGGTGCTGCAGACATCGGGGGTGGCGAGATTCATCGGGTTCGGCCCAAGGCCCGCGGTTGTTTCGAACGAAGAAATCGCGGCACTCGAAGCGGCGGTCACTAATGGGATCACGGTATCTCCTCACCCTTACTTGGTTGTGGGCAGTCGCGTACGAATCATTCGAGGTCCTTTGGCGGGGCTTACCGGAATACTCACGCGAGACAACCAAGTATCTCGAGTTGTCTTATCGGTCGACCTGATTTCCAGATCGATCAGTGTTCAACTGGATGCCGGAGATGTGGAGTCGATATAGCGCCGCTCACGCGTATGTAGGCCGAAGGGCTAATGTTCCCCGCCTTCGCGCGGGCGTCGTGGGCGCTAGTTAGGCGGGAACAACACCCATGCTACACAAAGGAACTATGCCTCCCAGATACATTAGCGTTGCATTCATGCTATTTATGCTAAGCGGTCTTGCCGCGCCGCAAAACCTACCGGACTCGCCAGGCGTCACTGTAGGACTCTTCCCGTCAGCGGCGTTGGCGGCCGGGGTAGTGACAATGCCACCGCCCGCGGCCCTTGGGCCTTGGATTAACCCGACGGTCGCGGATGCCCCTTATTGGTCCTCTACTGCAGCGCTTTTTGCCACAACACTTGCAAACGTCGAGCTCACGACGCGCTGCTCAGAACAGCATACCTGTCTTACCCAAATTGCTCCAGGCTCTACCCGGCTGACGCTATATGCCTACACGCTACCCACCGATCTCCTTGTGTCATATCTTTCTTACAAACTTAAGGGGAAGACGCACTTTTGGATCGTGCCGCAAGTACTACTCACGGGCGCCAACTTGTTTAGTGCCGGCAGATCTTATGGGAGAATCCGATGATTGCGATTAGGTCGGAGTGTCTTACGCATTGGCGGAATGACGGATGACGCGACGACTTCGCAGTGGGCTTCCCTCCTGGCTTTGCAGCCCTAGTTGTCGACAACGACGGACGACGTTCTACTTACACTGCGATAAATGGGAACTGATGAGCGAATGACGGACAATCACTCTTTAGCTAAAAATGACAGCCCGGAGCGTGAACGCTTCGCGTTTTCCGAACCTCGCGCAGCCGTCATTGATGGTGAGGGAGACCAGATCTCCATCGTTCAACTTTGGCGGGTGATCGAGAAGCGTCGATGGATAGTTATCGGCAGCCTAATTGCGATAACTCTGGTTGTAGCCATTGTTTCCACGCTCATGCCCAAGCGATATGACGCCACGGCTCGAATTCTCCTCGATCTTGAAGGCCCGGATGGCTTGACCCTGGAACAAAATGTCATGCCTATGGGCCTCGACATTAATACCAAACTGGAGACTCAGATCAAGATCGTGCAGAGCGATACGATTGCGAAGAGCGTCATCAAGCAGCTCGCACTCCATCGAGACAGAGAATTTGGAGGTGCGCTGACTGAAGGAGCGCTAACAGATTTCGACACTCTGAGTCCGGCGCAGCGGGTGCGGTTGGTTGAACATCTCCATCAGTCCCTGCGAGTCCAACTAGTTCCGAAAACCGAGATTATCGAGATCCACTTCCGCAGTAAAGACCCGAAATTGGCGGCAGATATCACGAATTCCGTTGCGACGACTTACATCGAGCACAATTTTCAGACAAAATACAGGTCCACTCTTCAGACAGCCGACTGGCTAACTAAACAATTGGATGATCTAAAGACGAAGGCAGAGTCTGCGCAAGAGCAACTGATTGCCTATCAAAAAAGGACTGGGATACTTGGAACCGACGAAACGCACAACATTATCATCGACAAGCTTGGAGAGCTCAATAAGCAACTCTCGCAGGCCGAGGGCGATCGCATTTTGAAGGAGGCGAAATACCGCATCGCGACCGCCGAAGACCCGGAGCTCATCGGCAACATTGCTCCGGAGAGCGTGCTCGGGGCCCTTTATAAACAACGGGCGGAGATGAGAGCGGAATATGCACAGATGGCTGCAAAATACGGCCCTGCCTATCCACGAGTAATCCAACTGCAATCAGAATTAACCGAACTTGATTCTGCAATTGGCGACGAAGTTGTTAAGGTTGGGCAGGCGGTGCACGCGGAATACAAAGCTGCGCTCAAATCCGAAGACATGCTAAAGACTTCGTTCGAAAAGCAGAAGCAGGAGGCTTACAAGCTGAACGAGGATGCCATCCAGTACGCAATCATGCGCAGGGATGTCGAGTCCAGCCGAGAACTGTATGAAGGGTTACTTAAGAAACTTAAGGAGGCGGGAATAATGGCCGGCCTCAAGTCTAGCAACATCAATATTGTGGACCTCGCGAGTGTTCCGATCGACCCCGTCGAACCTAAGATACCGCTCAACGTCGCATTAGGCTGTATGGGTGGCCTTCTCTTCGGTATGGCCTTGGCCTTTGTCGTCGAGAACCTCGACACATCGATACGAACTCCCGCCGACGTGGAAAATTATTGTTTTCTGCCATCGCTGGGCGTCATACCTAGAGTCGCCTTAATCGAAACATCCAAGATCAACCCCAGGATGGCTGCTGGGAGTTTGAAGCGGTTCATTCCACCGGTTGTAATGGAGCAGCGGAATTCTGGGACCGCTGAAGCTTTCCGGGCGTTGCGCACTTCTCTCCTACTGTCCTCCCCAAGGACCCCGCCGCAAGTGATCCTGGTTACCAGTGCGATTATGCAGGAGGGCAAGACCTTCACCGCATTAAACCTAGCCGTTGTTCTCGCCCAGACCGGGCAGTCGGTGCTTCTCGTCGATTCCGACATGCGCCGCCCAGCAGTTAGCAAGTACTTGGGTATCCCAATGAATGCTGGATTAAGCGCGTGTTTGGCGGGGACGGAGGAACCCGATTCGGTGGTGGTCAAGATCGAGGAAGTGCCGGGTCTGCACATCGTCTCCGCTGGCCATCGTCCGCCCTACCCCTCCGAGATGCTGGCATCGGAAACCATGCCGAAACTCATTCACCACTGGCGTGAGAAATACCGCTATATCATCGTGGACACACCGCCGGTATTGGCGGTTACAGATGCCGTTGTGTGCTCGGGAATTGCGGACGTGGTGATATTGATCGCCCGGTCCGAGCGGACCGGTCGGCAGTCTCTAGTCCGCACGCGGGATCTGTTGAGAAAAGTACGGGCGAATATTGCCGGCGTTGTCGTGAACGACATCTCATTCAACTCCGTTGACTATCGGCAATACTATGGCTACTACGGCAGCAACTATCAGGGGTACTATCACCTCCCGGAAAACGAAAAGGGGAATGGTAATGGCAACGAAATTCGCTGAACGACTCGGGAGGATTCGGAGTCACGCGTTGAAGGCGCCCGGCACGCTTGGCATTTTGGTCTTGTCACTGCTGACCCTAGGCATCGCGTCCGCACAAGACAGAACGCCCTCCGCGGTCCCCAGTGCTCCCAGTGGAATGGGCTTTGGGAGCGGAGCAGCGGGCCCTATCGGCGCCGGCGACCTCGTGGAGATGAGCGTGTTCGATACGCCCGAATTGAGCGGAAAGCTACGGGTCAGCAACACGGGCGACATTTTTCTCCCGCTGGTGGGCCCGCTTCACGTGCAAGGGCTCAAGGCACAGGCGGCGCAAGATATTATTCGCCGAAAATTCATCGACGGCGGATTTATTAAGGACCCACAGGTTACCGTGTTTATCTCAGAGTACGAGACGCAAGGGGTTTCGGTAGTCGGTGAAGTGCGCAAGCCAGGCATCTATCCTGCTTTTGGAGCGCACCGTCTGCTCGATTACATCTCGATTGCGGAAGGCCTGACGCCGTTGGCTGGAACGACGATCACTATTGCGCACCTTGAACATCCCGAGCAGCCGGCACAGTTTAAGATGGTCTCCGGCGCGGCTCCGGGGCTGGAAAATAATCCCGAGATACTGCCTGGCGATACCATCTTCGTGGAAAAAACAGGGCTTATTTATGTTGTCGGCGACGTTGTACGTCCGGGTGGCTTTCCCATGGACCACGATGAGCACCTGACGATTCTTCAGGCCGTCGCTCTCGCGCAGGGCGTCAATTACACGGCGGCCAAAAAGTCTGCGCGACTGATAAGGACAACCGCTATGGGGCGCGAGGAAATCCCGATTGATCTGAAGAAGATTTTTGCTTCGAAAGCGGACGACATGAAGCTCCAGGACAACGACATACTCTTCGTTCCAAATAGCATGAAGCGGAGCGCACTTAAAGCGGTTGCTGGAGCCGCTGTCCCCGCGGCCGCTTCCGCTTCTATCTATAAGGTCCCGTAGCACCGGTGGCATTCCTGGCCGTTTAAGGGCCTTCCTTCCCACCGACTCAAACATATATGCAGCTTATGTCTGGTTTACCTGAATGACTGATAGTCGTACACACACTTTATTACTCGCGGTTACTTCGCCCCTGTCGTGGACGTTTTATCGTGGATTGATAGGCCACTTGCGCGAAGCGGGCTTCACTCCTATCCTACTCTCGTCTCCGGGACCTGGACTCAAGTGCGCATCGGACGATGAAAAGGTCGCCAGCATTGCCCTTCCGATAGAGCGCGAAATCGCGCCGCTCAAAGACCTGGTTTCACTGTGGCACTTGTATCGAACGATGCGCCGGATTCGTCCAGACATTGTCGACGCAAGCACGCCAAAGGCTGGTCTCCTCGTAGCGGTCGCAGCATGGCTCGCGCGCGTCCCATGCCGCGTGTACAGCCTGCATGGACTGCGGATAGAAACTGCGACGGGCCTAAAACGCTTAATACTTCGTTGGACTGAACGAATCGCGGCCTGGTGCTCTCACCGAGTTTTTTGTTTGAGTACCAGTCTCCTGGCTCGCGCAATCGAATTCAAATTGCTATCTCCGGAAAAGGCGGTTCTCCTCAAGAATGGCGGATTCGGCGTCGACCCCGAACAGTTTGCCCCCTATACACGCTCCTTATTCCAAGTCGAGGAACTGCGTCAGAAGTTGCGGATTCCCGCGGGCTCTCCTGTCATTGGTTTTGTGGGTAGATTTGTGAAAGATAAGGGAGTAAAGCAACTGTTGGACGCGTTCGAACAAGTGCGCCATACGTACCCAGAACTTCAACTGCTCATGGTCGGAGACTTCGAAGATGGGGATCCGGTAGAACCCGAGCTTCGTCGCTACATCGAGGATACGCCGTCAATCATTCTGCCCGGATTCACATCCGATACCTCCCCCTATTTCAAACTGATGGACGTGTGCGTCCTTCCCACATACCGGGAGGGGTTCGGACAGGTTTCTGCGGAAGCCCAAGCCAGCGGTGTGCCGGTAATCACAACAAATGCGACAGGCGCCATCGACTCGGTTATTGACGGGGTCACAGGAATCATCGTGCCGGTGGGAGATTCTGTTGCTCTCGCGGACGCTGTTGCCAAGCTGATTGGCGATTCAGTACTCCGATTAGCGATGGGTCGTGCAGGCCGAGAATGGATGGAACGTGATTTTTGCCCGCAAGTCATCTGGGATCATCGGGTGCAACTCTATCGCGAACTGATCGTGTCGGCTTCTTTGAGCCGCAAAACTCAGCCAAAGGTTAGTAGACACATTTGCGCCGAGCGGATGTCGCCAATGAGTGTGCTGCACGTCAGCAAGACATCCCATGCGTCTTTCTGGGCAGTGCGCCAGGTTGCCGAACTTCTCCGGAACGGAGTCGATGTGCATGTTGCACTACCTTCTTCTTCCGGAGAAGCGCTCCCCGCCTGGCAACGGAGCGGCGCAAAGCTGCACTTTGTGGATTGCAGCTTACCGGTGCGGAACCCAGTGAAACTTGCTCGTACTGTCTCGCGTATCCGGCAGTTAATCGACAAGGTTCGTCCCGACATAATCCACAGCCACAGTGTAACGACGACCATGATGCTGAGGTTAGCGCTCGGACCACGGCACCCAGTTCCAAGAATCTTTCAGGTGCCTGGTCCTTTGCATTTAGAACAGTGGCACACGCGTCATTCCGAACTTGCCCTCGCGGGCGAAAACGACTTCTGGATTGCCAGCAGCCGGTTCACTCGGCAACTGTACGAGAAAGCGGGAGTTCCAGCGGAAAAGCTCTTCTTGAGCTACTACAGTGCCGATACAAGTGCATTCTCCACTGAACGGACCGGATACCTCCGGAACAAGCTACATATCCCCGAGTATGCTCTGGTAGTCGGTAACATCAACTTGATCTATCCACCTAAGCAATATCTTGGACACAGGGTCGGACTGAAGTGCCACGAGGATATTATTGAGGCAATCAGCCTCGTACAACGCGTCCGCAAAGATGTTTGGGGTGTTCTCGTAGGAGGGAGTCTCGGCGTTGCCGGCGCCTACGAGGAGAAACTTCGACTATTGGCGGAGGTAAAGGGAACGGGGCATATCCTGATGCCAGGAAAAATCGATACCGCTGAAGTTGCGCAGTGCTGGCCCGATTTCGACTGCGCCATCCACGTGCCCTTATCTGAGAACTGCGGGGGAGTGGTCGAGCCCCTCTTGGCGGGAATTCCCACAATTGCCGGTGACGTGGGCGGTTTGCCAGAGGTCGTCCAAGAAGGGATTACGGGCAAACTTGTACCTGCCCGCAACCCCCAGTTGCTGGCACAAGCGGTGCTCGATGTATTAGATCGGATTGACGAGTACAGACTGATGGCCCAACGCGGGCGGCGACTCGTTTGGACGATGTTTGATCCCAAACGCTGTAGTGACGAGGTGCTCTCGATATATCGACATATTTTGAAAAACGAATCGCACTCCGAAAGTTTCGATTCAGAGCAGTTCCTGCGGATGGATGGCCAGACTGTGGCAGCCTCGGTGCAATCGAGCACAGCATGAAGAGACTATTTGACTTTGTTGTAGCGATATCTCTTTTGGTGGTCATGTTGCCCTTTTTGATCCTCATTGCACTGCTCGTGCGATTATCCTTGGGCACACCAATCCTGTTTCGTCAGGAGCGCCCCGGCTTTAAGGGAAAGCTGTTCAGTTGCATAAAATTCCGGACGATGACCGACGCTCGTGACGCCAATGGCGAGATTTTACCCGACTGGCAGAGATTGACGCGGGTCGGCGCCCTTCTTCGCAACACTAGCATCGACGAATTACCAAGTCTTATCAATGTAGTTCGCGGAGAGATGAGCCTTGTGGGTCCGCGTCCATTGTTGCCGCAGTACCTGAAGCGCTACACGGCGGAACAAATGCGACGCCATGAGATCAAGCCCGGTATTACCGGTTGGGTTCAGGTCAATGGCCGGAATAATCTCGAGTGGGAGCAGAAGTTCGCGCTCGATCTCTGGTATTTAGATCATCAGTCCTTCTGGCTGGACCTCCGCATCCTCGCCGAGACGGCATGGCACGTTTTTAGACGTCGCGGGATTGCGCAAGCTGGACATGCAACCATGGCAGAATTTCAAGGCACGGGCACCGGTAGTCAAGAGACGAAGCAAACACCCCGCAAACGAATCGCAATCATCGGGGCGGGAGGCGCCGCACGAGAAATTGCTTCTGCGTTGCGCTCAATTAATCGGATTGAACCGCAGTTTGAGTTCGTGGGGTACGTGGTGAGCGATCTCTCTCGATTGCTCCCGCGGGACAGTCGCGAGCAGGTGCTCGGAGACTTCGGCTGGTTGCAGGAAAATTGGCATTCCATTGACGCACTCGCTCTCGGGATCGGCACTCCGGCGACCCGATTAAGGCTCGCCGCTGAACTTCGCCATATGCTGCCGCATATTGAATGGCCATCGATCATACATCCGACGGCAATTCTCGACATGGATTCGGCCCGGATCGCGGAAGGTTGCTTTATCGGTGCAGGGGTCACAGCGACCGTGAATCTCACTTTGGAATCTTTTGCACTGTGCAATTTTGGATGCACGCTGGGACACGAAGCCCATATCGGAGCCGGTTCCGTCGTTAACCCCGGTGCAAACATTTCCGGGGGAGTTGTAATCGAGACGGGTGTCTTAGTCGGAACAGGCGCCCAAATCCTGCAGTATCTTCACATCGGCGCGGGAGCAAAGGTTGGCGCTGGAGCGGTCGTTACTCGTACTGTTCCTGGAGGCCTAACGGTCACCGGGATTCCCGCTCGCCCTCGCATAATGCGCGAGTTAGTTTCCGTTGTCGAGCAGAAGCGCTACCAGATCTGATGTCCGATCGCCTCTCCAACATGACCTCAACAGCCCTTGAACCCGCGTTGGTTCGGCCGACGACAGCCTTCGAAATGCCGGATCCCTCGGACTTGCCAAGACTCGCGCGGCGCGGGGTCAACTGGTCTTTCGCCCTGCTGGCTGGACGATATTTGCTATCCATGGTAGGTACATCTCTCCTGGCGCGTATACTCTCCCCCGCAGATTACGGATTGATGGGGATGGTCGCTGCAGCAACCGCTCTTGCTCAGGCTGGTTGTGACTTTGGATTGTCATGGGCCACAGTTCAACGCGCTCAACTAGACCGCAATCAGATTGATGCACTCCTCGTTATCAATACTGCATTCGGTGTCTTATTAACGGGGTTATGCGTCGTGGCAGCACCCTACGTCGCTGCCTTCTACCACCGGCCGGACCTCACGAAAATTATGGTTGTGGCCAGTCCTGCCCTTTTGTTGTCGGCGATCGCAGTGCAGCCAACCGCCTTGATGCGCCGCCAAATGAAGCTCAAGGAACTCTCATTGTGCGGCGTATGGTCTATGTTAATCTCCACTGTAGTCGCGATTGTGCTGGCTCGGCTTGGGTTTTCTTATTGGGCGCTGGTGGTCCAACTTATTCTTCAGCAGGCAGTCAATTCTGCGCTTTCGTTCCCGATGAGCGGATATTTTCCCGCCATTCCTCGCAATTTCCTGAATACTCGTTCCCTCGTTAATTTTGGCGGTTACTCGGCAGCGTATGGCATCGTTAACTATCTTGCACGCAATCTTGACAACGTCTTGATCGGGAAGTTCTGGGGCGCGGCTGCCCTCGGGTACTATTCGCGAGCCTACTTCCTAATGACCCTTCCTGGCATGATTGTGATTGGTGTGTTCGCAGGGGTGCTTATTCCAGCGATGGCCTCCCTCCGAGCCGAGCCAGCCCGGATGGAAGCTGTGTATATCCGTGCGATACGACTTATTACTGTCCTCGGTTGCACGCTAGCGGTTGGACTCGCGGTAGCTGCGCCAGAACTCGTGGAATGTGTATACGGGAGCAAGTGGCACGAGGTAGTGCCTATCTTGCTGTGGCTCTCCGCTGCAAGCATCCTTCAACCGATACAAAACACTGCGCAATGGCTGTATATCATCGCAGAGCGTGGCCGAGGAATGTTTACGATGGGTCTCATCGTCGCTGGATCCGCAATCCTAGCATTTGCCTTGGGCATTTCCTCAGGGCCAGTGGGGGTCGCGCGTGCCTATGCGATCTCAAATACCCTCATTGCCTATCCGGTGCTCTTTATGGCGCATCGTGCCTGCGGCTTGAAGATGTCAAGAACAGTCTCAGAAAGCTCGCCCCTACTGCTGTGCGCGCTGATCATGGGTGCCGTTGTTTGGCTCGTCGGAAGCATAGCCTGCACCGCTGGTGTGGGTCTCTACACTCGCCTGGTAGTGAAGATAACAGTTGGAGTCGCGGTTTATGTAGGCTGCCTGCGGCAATTCGTCCGTCCCACCTATTCAGAACTTCTGTCTCACATATCCGCATAACTTCTATGCGTCACGTTCACGTTATCGACGAACTGAAAACGGGTGGGGCTCAGACCCATCTTATAACGATGCTGCGCGGTGCCCTATCTGTCCCCGGCGTCGAACACCACGTTGTGAGCCTTTTTGGAGATGGCGAGATGAGCGACCAGATCCGTAAACTCGGAATTCCGGTACGTATTCTGGATCTGCGTCCTCATTTTCGTAAGAGCCGGTTCCTAAGTGCCACCCGTGAAGTTCAGGCATTACTCAAGAGCATGAAACCGGACTTGGTCGAAGCACATTTAACCTGGAGCCGCTTGATTGCGTTGTTTGCTGCGTGGCGCGTCGGCGTACCGCTGCGAATCGGTTTCGAGCCGGGGGATGTGTATTTGAATTCCTGGAAGTTCCGATGCGCAAACTTTGTCGCCCAATTATTTGCACATCGCGTGGTGGTTTGCAGTGAAGCGCTCCGGAACTGGGTTCACCGAACCCATCGCATTTCGCGATCAAAACTGCTCGTGCTGCACTGTTGCGTAGATCTGACAGCTTTCAGTCCCGACGGACCAAAATCCGGCGATGTCGCGTTTGCTCCGGGAACGACCGTGTTCTGTGCTGTGGGGACGCTCGGCCGAGGTGTTAACAAGAGGGTGGACGTTTGCATACAGGCCGTGGCAGAGGCTCGGTCCGTGGGAGTCGATGTCAAGTTGGTTATTTGCGGCGACGGAGAACAACGGCACGAGCTTGAGAAGTTGGCCGCGTCCTTGGGCGTGGGATCGGATGTTCTCTTTCTCGGAACGCGTTCCGACGTTGCATCGATTCTCCGGGCCTGCGACGCGTTTTGTCACGCAGCACCCTGGGAACCTTTCGGAATCGTAGCGCTTGAGGCGATGGCAGTAGGACTGCCGATCGTGCTGCCAAACTCCGGGGGAATCCGCGAGATATTGGAGAGCGGCAAGGGTGGCATCCTGTACCCCGCGTTGGATCATCAATCGCTCGGCCAGGCAATGGTCAAACTGGCCCAAGATCGAAGGCTGTGCAAGTCGATGGGTGAGGAGGGTCTCCGGATCGCGGAAGAAAGGTTTTCGGTCCAGCAGTACCTTTCTCAACTATACGGCGCATACGGGATTCCTATCGCACCCATCTCAGCAGCGATGGCCGGCAGTCGCATATGAACCGCACAGTCCTAATCGTTACTCCGTTCTTCGCGCCACAGAACCATGCGGCGGTCTTCCGAGCATTCAAAGTGGCAAAATATCTGCCAGATTTCGGCTGGAAGCCCGTCGTCCTCACTGTCGACACGCAGTATGAGTTCAATGAAGACCCAGCGCTGCTCGACCAGCTGGGATTGGAAACCGAAGTTGTGTGCGCCAGGTACATCGAACCAACTTTGCGCGGCGTTCGAATGGCGCTGGGTGGACGCGATCGAACATTCGGAGGTTTGAAACAACGCCCATCTCTCGAGCGCCAACTCAACTCTCCACCGCGAAGCTCCGCCTCGCAGATCTTTTATCAGTACCTTGTAAGAAACTGGTTCCAGACTCCCGATGCATACTGGACTTGGGCCAAGAGAGCGATTCCTGTCGCACGCAAGATCATGAAGGATCTGGAGATCTCTCTCGTGTTCACCACGGCCCCGCCGTTTTCTTCATTGTTAGTAGGGGAATCGTTGCAAAGAGATGGAGCAACCTGGATTGCCGACTTTCGTGATCCCCTCTGTTATACGCAGCAATTATCGAGCCGGGTCGCCCGAGTGAGTCATCGCCAGAGACAAATCATGATCCGGGCTCTGGCGCACGCCAACGCGATTACGCTCGCGTCCTCGAGCATAGCCAGCATTTACAGAGACATGTTTGGCAACCAGGGAGTGGATCCTGTATTCATCCCCACGGGGATCGACGAAGGAGTTCTCAAATCGGAAGCCCGAAAGAGCTCGGGCCCGCCCTATTTGCTTTTCGCGGGAGAGGTGTTACCTGAGTTCGACACCCTGTTTTGGGAGACATTCGCGATGGCAGTGAAAGATCGTCTTGTCGAGAGAACGGGTATAAAGGTAGTGATCGTCGGAACCCTTAGACTGAATCGGCCTCGGCTAACTCCCATTCTTGACAGATTTGGGCTTGATGGGCAGGTCGAGTTCCGCGATCAAATGCCCCAACAAGACACTTACAAACTTCTACAGGAAGCGGTCGCGGGACTGCTGGTGCCAGGGATCAATTCACGTTGGTGGACAAATGCAGCCAAGATGACCGACTACATCGGAATGCGAAAACCTGTCATAGCAGTGGTGCCGGATCCGTCAGAGGCGCGAACGGCTTTGACGCGCAGCCGGTTGGGGGTTTTTCTCGATGGCTCTGCTGAGCAACGTGCTCACACCCTGATCAATTTCCTGCTGGGAAACTCTCAAATGCCCGAACCGGATGCAAACGAGTGCGACCGCTATACAGCCCGTCGCCAGGTCCAATCGTTTGTAGAAATCTTCGAATCCTTTACCAATATCAAGTCAAAAGCATTCGCCACGTCGGCCCCATGAACAATGAACGACGATTGATTGCTCTTGTTCGCGTTCGAACTTACCCTAGTCTCCGGGGATCGCGAGGCAGTGCGTGGAAATTGGGCGACGGTTGGAGCGAATCCCTCTGACAAAGCTTGTACTAAGACGTGTTAACACTAAGTAAAAACATTGTATGATGTTTTAGGGAAGTGGAGATTACCGAAACCCAGTTCCAGTGCATCGAGTCCAGTTTGCCCCGGCAGCGTGGCAATGTGAAGGTAAACAACCCGGAGTTCCTCAATGCCCTGCTCTTCGTCGCGGAGCAGGACTGCAAATGGCGCGGATTACCCAAGCGTTTTGGCCCTTGGCACCCCATTTGTATTTGAATGAATCGCTGGTCCAAGAACGGCGTGCTGGATCAGGTTTTCAAGCAGTTGCAGCGCGAGCAGATGGTGCGCATCAAGATCGAGGCCGTCAAAATGGATTCCACCATCGTGAAGTGCATCCCAATGGCACTGGCGCGTTTAAAAAACGGCCCCCAAGCCATCGAAAAGTCGCGCGGCGGATGGATTCATATGGTTGCCGCGAATGCTCGAACGGCCATAACCTTCGCGCGTTTCCCCGGCGAAGCCTCCGATGCTAAAGCCGGCTGCGCCTTGTCGGGTGACCTCGGGCCCCTTCCCGCAACCTTTCATCTGCCTATGGACAAGGCTTACAAGGACAATCAAACCCGGCAACTGGCGCTGGATTTCGCCTTGATTCCGGTCGTTCCATCCAAGAGCAATCGTCTCGAAACCTTGGCAGTATGACCAAGCCATGTATCGGAAACGCAACGAGATCGAGCGGCTGCTCCACAGACTGAAAGGCTTCCGGTGAATCTTCTTACGCTTCGAGAAACTCGACGTCCTGTTCCTCGGCTTCCTCACCTTTACCTTAATCGTCGAGCCCCTGCGAGAGTGTTAACACTCCCTAGAAAACCAGACCTCGTGAATTGGACCCCGAAACTTCCAAGACCGCGAAAATTTCCAGACAAGGGACAGGCATGAAGCTCTCCGTGATTGGCGCAGGTTATGTGGGTCTTACAACGGCGGCCTGCCTGGCGCAAATCGGGCACGAGGTTTTCTGCGCCGAGAGCGACGCGGCCAAGCTTTCCGAACTCCAGGACGGAGTCATGCCGCTGTTCGAGCCTCACCTCGAGGAGGTGATCGGGGAGGCGCGAAAAAATGACCGGTTGCGTTTTGGATCGACTGAGGAAGCCATTGCGTGGGGAGAGGCGATTTTTATTTGCGTGGGAACGCCCCCACTGGCGAACGGGGACGCCGACCTGTCGGCCATCGAAGGAGTAGCCCGGGGGATCGCCAAGCGGGCGACGGGGTATCGTTTGATCGTCGAGAAGAGCACGGTGCCGGTCCAGACCGGCGCCCAACTGCGCAAGCACCTCTCGGTGCACGGCACGAACGGGCTGCAATATGACGTGGCTTCGAATCCGGAATTTCTGCGGGAAGGAACGGCGGTGGACGATTTTCTGCATCCCGACCGGATCGTCATCGGAGCCGACTCGGCCCGGGCGGCCGAGATTCTGCGCGAGATTTACCAGCCCATCCTGGGGCAGACATTCCATTGTCCGCTGCACGCCGATTGCCCGAAGGTGGACCCGCCCGTGTTCCTGGCGACGGACACGAATTCGGCGGAACTGATCAAGCACGCCTCGAACTCGTTTCTAGCGATGAAGATTTCGTTCATCAATATGGTGGCGAACCTGTGCGAAGTGGTGGGGGCAGACGTAAACAAGGTCGCGTATGGGATGGGCCTCGATCCGAGAATCGGTCCGGCATTTCTAAGTCCGGGAATCGGTTTTGGAGGGTTTTGCTTTCCCAAAGATGTGCAGGCATTCATTCGAATTGCCGAGAAATCAGGCTGTGATTTCTCGCTGCTCAAAGAAGTGGAGAAGGTTAACCTGGGCCGGGTGGACCGTTTCGTGCAACAGGTACAAAACGAGATGTGGGTGGTGAGGGGCAAGAAGATCGCCGTGTGGGGTCTAGCGTTCAAGCCGAATACCGACGACGTTCGCTTCGCGCCGGCGCTCTCCATCATTCGCCGGCTGCAGGCCGAGGGCGCGCAAATCCGCGCCTACGATCCGGAGGCGATGGACAAGGCAAAGAAGGAAATTCCGAACATCACCTACTGCCAGGACGCCTACGAAGCGGCCGAGGGAGCCGATGCTGTTCTGCTTCTCACGGAGTGGGAAGAGTTTCAGAGGATCGATTGGAGCCGACTGGCCCGACTGGTCGAGAGACCGCTTATCATCGACGGGCGAAACGCGTTGTCCCGCGAAGAGCTGGCGTCCCATGGGTATCACTATATTGGGATGGGTGGAATTTCCGCGGCTCCGCGGGTCGCGCTGGCCATGACCACCTAATGCAAGATTGCGCCATTCTCACTTTCGGAACAGGAGCTTCTACTGTGAACCGGCCAGATTGCCACCGTCTACCCGCATGAATAGGATCGGGACCAATGACCCAAACTGATACCAACAGGCTGTTTTGTCGTCAATCCGAGCAAGACATCATTCGCCCCCAGCCCGTGCCGTCTACTTCAAACAATGAATGTACGTCTAGTTTGAAGGCGTGCGGGGAAGCCAAGCCGCGGTAGCTTTCGGCTCATTGTTTTCCGTTCTCAACGAAGTGACCGAAGTATCTTCGAATTGCCGCCCACCACAGCTTCCCGAATAAAAGCACACGTCCTAATCGCTATCACAAGGAGCATCAATGACCTCGATGAATTACGGACCTTCCTCCTCCGGTCTGAAGACGCGAGCCGGAGAGTACTTCGAAGCACACTCACATGACTATCGATCGGAACATTACAAGACCAGAGCCGGCTCAAAATGGGCTCGGCACACCGCGCTACTTAAAGCAATTGCAGAACTTCAGTTACCTCTTAGCACTACTATTCTGGACTTGGGGTGTGGTCCCGGATTTTTGTCGCGTGATCTTTGCCGGCTGGGATTCACGGGAGTCGGGCTCGATCAATCACGCACTATGATCGATTCCTGCGAGCTCGACGCTTCGGCCGAAGGTATCCTCTCATCGCAGTGGAAGTTTTGCGTGGGGGATGCGGAGGCCTTACCTTTTGCTGATGGGGAGGTCGGGGTTGTCGTGGCTGCCGGGCTACTCGAATACATGACTACCGACGATATTATGCTTCGCGAAATTTATCGTGTATTGGCGCCGGGCGGATGGCTAATCATAAATGTCACGAATCGACGGGGCTACACTGGGTGCCTTTCTCCAATCAACTTGCGTATCCGCAGGCTGCCGGGTTTCATTCCGATCGCGTCCCTCATTAAGAGAGTGCTCGTTGGAAGTCCAGTGGACGCCCAACGGCTTGACTTTATTCCACGGAAGCACCTCTGTTCCGAGTTCAGGCGGACGATGCATGAGCATGGTCTAACGGTAAAAAAGGATATTTATATGAACTTCTCCTTGTTGCCGGCGCCGTTCTGCACGCTCATGTCCCGCTTAACGGGTCGGGTCGACGGTCTGTTAGACGCGCTTGACGGAACTTGCTTGCGCGGAATGGGATCCTGCTATATCGCCCTTGGGCAGAAAAGCTCCAACCAATGATGCTGAGCGTTTCGGCACGCAGATGGCTAGCCCAGGCGTCGTCTCGACTACACTGTCCCCGATTCCACGAGGAGCCCCCCGTGCGGTCGCTTGTAGCCCTCAACTATCATTACTTTACGGAGGGCCACACCACGTCCTATCTAGAGGTTAATCGAGATGTGGCTGACAGGCAGTTTCAATCGCTTCGCGGAACGTTTTCATTCAGTCCGGCAAGGCAGGTTCTTGGCTCGATATTCCGCGGAGAGCAAGGGGGCGATCGGCCAGAAGTAATAATCACGATCGATGACGGCTGCGCTTCCTTCGAACTTATACGTCCCCTGATTGAAAAATATCAGATTCCTGTCGTTCTGTTCGTGCCTCTCGGGCTGTGCCTTGAGACTGACGAACTTGATGGCCTGCGCAGTCGGTGTTTGCGGCTGTATCAAGAGATTAATCGATCGCAAGATCAGGTCCAGTCCCTCGGTGCGGCCGAGTTTTTCCAAATGCTGATGGCTTCGGACGGGGGCCAGCTTCGAGCCCTAGAGGATCGATTTCGAAGGCTGCCTTCTAGACCGGATCTCATTTCGACTCGGAAGCTATTTAGCTCAGCTGACTTACGTTTACTCGCCACACACCCTCTTGTTACATTAGCCCCGCATTCGATGAGTCACCAAGCACTTGGACGCCTCCCCTCCGACTGGATGGAGTGGGAGGTTGCGAAATCGTGCGAATACATCACCGCATTGGGCGGGGACCCAGAATTATTTGCGTATCCTTATGGTGATCCGACCTCTTTCAACCCACAATGTACCCGTGCACTCTCGGCCTCCGGATCGCGGTTCGCCTTCACTACTCTTTGTTATCGAATATCCAAGACTTGCCACAAGCTGATGTTAGGTCGCGCACCGGTGTTCAATGATTCGAGTGCGCATTATATTCTGGGTACGGCCGCAGGTGCATTGGAATGTTACGACACGTTCCGCCACGGGAAGAGGCTCTATGAGGCTTGCACCAATTCACATGAATGTCTTCAGTTTCCGGACCCCGTCTCCAAATGAAACCCGACTCCGTTCCAGAAGATACCCTCCTATTCGCGTTCGAGTATCCTCCGTGTTATGGCGGGATCTCTAGGTTATGTGGTGAAATCGGTCGCGGTTTTGCGCTGAGCCGAGTGAACGCACGGATACTCACGCAGCACTTTGAAACAAAGACTCCCAATCCACCGTTGCGGGAAATACGAGTACCCGCTCAACGACCACTCAGAGAGTGGCGCACCTTTCGATGGCTCAGGAATCAGCCAGTCAGGGCGTCGACAATTTGCAGCCTTTGGTATCCGGAAGGATTGATAGCCTATCTCGCCGGGGTACGTCCGGTTGTCATCCTCGCACACGGTGCAGAATTATTGCCCACGACCCACCGTTGGTTACGACCTTTTTGGAGCGCAGTTCAACGCACGGTGCTCGAGGCTGCAAGCCTTGTCATCGCCAACAGCGACTACACAGGTCACCTTGTATCCAAAGTGGCTCCCAAGGCACGCGTCGAGTTTATACCGCTGGCTGTGGACGCTGAGCGATTTGCCCCACGACACCGGGAGGCCGCAAAGGCCAAGTACGGAATCTCGGGAAAGCAGGTCCTCTGTACCGTGTCACGCATATATGCTTACAAAGGTCACGATATCGTACTCCGGGCGATCGCCAGCCTCTCTGCCAAGGAGCGCGAGCGGCTGGTCTACATAGTTGCGGGCAGGGGCCCATATGAGGCGGAATTGAGACAACTGGCCGCCGATCTCGGGGTCGAATCAAACGTACATTGGCTCGGTTTTGTCGCTGAAGATGACCTCTCCGAAGTGTACTCAGCTGCCGACCTCTTCGTTCTATGCACCCGTGATTCGCCGGAGGAGCGGTCTGTCGAGGGCTTCGGTCTTGTTTTTTTGGAGGCGCAGGCTTGCGGCACTCCCGTTGTGGGCACTCGAACAGGTGGCATTCCTGCAGCGATTCGCGATGGGGAAGGCGGCTGGCTGATGGATCAGGACGACTGCCCACGACTAACAGCCATAATTCGGCACTTGATTCACTCCCCGGATCTATTTTGCGATGCTGGTAGACGCGCAAGGCAGCGAGTCATTCGAGAACACAAGTGGGACGACTACATCCGTCAATTGTCATCCCTTATGCACGGTATTGGCGGCAGCCATGAATAGACAGGCAGTTTCCACCAACCATTCGACTCGCCTGCCCTCCCTGGACGGCCTGCGCGCTGTCTCGATATGCATGGTAGTGATTTGCCATTGCAGCGCAACTATTTCGAGTCCCAGCCATACAACTCTGATGTTACTCGGGTTCGCCGGGAACGGCGGCCTTGGAGTGACTATATTCTTCGTCATCAGCGGATTTCTGATAACTACTTTGCTGGGCCGCGAATACTTGATTGCTCAAAGCCTCCACTATAGGAATTTCTATCTGAGAAGAGCGTTTAGGATATTCCCAGCATTCTACGCATATTGGCTGGTAGTGGTCGGTCTGGAGTTGGGAGGAATTGTACACCTTAGTCGCTCAGACCTACTCAGTTCAGCAAGTTACGTATGGAATTATTGTCCGCGGAGCGTCGACACCTGGTTTCTGGGCCATACATGGTCATTGAGTGTTGAGGAGCAATTTTATTTGCTCTGGCCTTTAATTCTGGGCTTCGCAACGCCACGACGAGCGAAATGGGTGGCCGGTGCGGTCATAATAGCGGAACCATTTATTCGCGTATCGACTTATGTGCTACTACCTTGGTCGCGGCCCCTAATAGGCATGATGGTGCATACGCGAGCGGATTCATTGATGATCGGCGCATTGTTGGCTCTAGTATCGTTGGACGGGGACCACCGTAATCTGGTGAAGCGAATCGCTAGCGTGCCATTGATTCCGATAAGTGGACTCTGTTTCGTTGTGGTGGATACGCTTTTGACAAGATCTTTTGCCGGCAAGTATCTCTTACCCATCGGTTACTCAGCGCAAAATGTTGCGATAGCTGTCTTCCTCGCTTATGTCGTCTATCGTGAGGACACAAAGATCGCAAGAATCCTGAATCAGGCCGTTGTTGTACACCTCGGATTGATCTCCTACAGTTTATACATATGGCAACAGCTGTTTCTGACGCCTAAGAACACCACCATGACCGGGCGATTCCCATTAAACATTGTCTGCGCGCTTGTTGTCGCAGAACTATCATACTTCTTTCTTGAGAAACCTTTCTTGCGGTGGCGCCGCCGATTCTCCCAAGACACTAAGCACGAGGATATCAACCCAGCAGGAGCCGGCGCCGTTGTTAGTACAGAAGCTGCGGTCGCAGCATCGGCTTCAGCGTGAGATTGCGTCTATGAATCAAAGCAATCCAGGAGTCACAATTGTCGTGCCCACGTTGAATCGCGGGCCCTACTTGATTGATACGTTGAACGACCTTCTCAGCCAGGCTTATCGGCCGCTCCAAATTCTTGTCGTGGATCAGTCGAACGAGGAGGTGCCAACTTTGCGAGAGTTGGTTGAAAGCTCCGAATTGATTTCCTATCACAAGGTTCAATTTCGAGGCTTGCCATTGGCCCGAAACTATGGATGGCAACATGCGAAATACGAAGCTATCGTCTTTGTCGACGACGATATCCGTTGTGGCCCTGAGTTGGCCAGCGAGCACCTTCGCGGACTAACGGAGCCCAATGTCGGCATGGTGGCCGGTGCAGTCGAGGAGCAGATATCCTCTCGGGAGAGTGGCAAGCCAGGACAATTCAATTCCTGGACCGCAACCCCAGTGCGTAGCTTCGGAGCAGACGGACAATGCGTTGTCCATCATGTGGCCGGCAGCAACTTTTCGGTTTGGCGATCCGTGCTCGATGCAGCGGGAGGATTCGATGAAGCTCTCGCTATCGGTGCGGCCTTGTATGAAGAGACTGAATTGTGTCTAAGAGTCCGTCGACTCGGTTCCGAAATCTTGTTCAATGGGAGAGCTCGGCTCCGACACTTAGCCGCTGGCAATGGCGGTTGCCGGGTTCCCAACCTTCCGAAGTACATCGACTCACTCACGCACAATCGTGCCATCTTGATCAGACGTAATTTACTATGGTTTCAGGTTCCGGTCGCTTCTCTTCGGCTGCTATTACTCTGTTTGTCATATGCCGTGCATTATCGTGACTTCAGTATTGTCAGGTCTGGCATTCGGGGATTTAGGATTGGAATGGAGAAGGCAAAACAACCCCCCATATGCACCCTCTATAAATCTGTACGGGTGCACGGATGACCAAGCTCTGGCTATTTTGCTTTCCGTTACTCTTCCTGCCAAACTTTGGGTTGGGGCACGAGACACCCTACGGAGTTATTGAAGTAAGCGATTTGGTCATTGTGCCCTTCGTGCTCTTGCTGTTGATCGCTCCCTCGATCGATCAACATCACAAAATCTCACAAGTGAAGCTAATTCTGCTTGCCTTCATTGTCTGGGCTTCATTAAGCACGGTAACGATTCAGGCTCGATATGACTATCTCGACGCGATCCCCGTTCTCGTCACCTGCTCCGTTAAGCTAGCCAAGCTGATGCTCTACGCAACAGCGGGTATTCTTATCTCAACAAAGCTCATCAGTCCCGGGGTACGGACCCAGTGGTTTTGGTCTCTGCTTGCAGCAATATTGATGCTGAGCGTGGGCCTGATACTGAGCATCAATGGCGAGAGATCCGAGGTAATGGACAACGTCGCAGGCTACAAGTCGTACAATTCCATCATTATTTCGATGGTGATTCTGTTGTCTTTTATCGCCGGTTTGTGGATCGATAATGCCGCGAGTCAAAACTGGCGGGTGGCGGCTCTGACGTTCGGCGGATTTGCCATAGCCGCCGTGCTTCTATCGGCCTCGCTAGACGCTCATGGTCGCGGCGGTTGGCTTGCATTGATCATCGGATGTGGCTACATCGTGTGGAAGAAGACTCGCAGGACCAAGGCTTTCGGAATTGCGCTGCTGCTTGGTTTGATGGGCTTTACCGCGTATAAGACCCTTCCCAATTTCAAATCTGTTGTCGACGTTACCATCTCCTCTTCCGATGATGACAATGAATCTCGGGTTTCGGGAGTGGATGAGGGGGCGCGCGTCAGTACCTGGGAACACGAAGCCCCCAAACTTATCGACGCGCCTCTGCTTGGGACTGGTTTTTACCATCGAGGCGGGCCGGCCGGACTTTGGGAAACGGGCTCGCACAACTTTTTCATTCAGATGTTCCTAGAGACAGGGGTCGTAGGCGGAATTCTAGTAATTATGGTTTTCGCACTCATGTGGCGTCAAGCCGGGTCAGCCAGTTCTAAGCGCGCCAGGATCAGCGTAGCGACACGAGCAGCCCTGATTACGGCTATCGTCGGTGGAATGAGCGGTGAATATTTCTATGGCAACATTACCGTTTTGGTTTTGTTCGCGGTATTCGCGTGCGCTGGGGCCGGGCGATCGGAAACAGCGCTGGGAAGCGAAGAGATATCGCATCGGGCCTGGCAACGGATCGCCCTATGATGCCCTTAGTGTCCGTCCTGATGCCGCTTTTCAATGCCGTCGATACGTTACCTTTCGCGCTCGCTTCCCTCCTGGCACAGACATATGAGAATTGGGAATGCATTGTGGTGGACGATGGCTCGACGGACGATCCCGCCGCGGTTATCGAAGCCATACGCGATCCGAGGATACGGTTCCACTGCCTGAAGAGAAATCACGGAAGGGGATACGCTCGCCAGCATGCGCTAGTGAGGGCCCGGGGCAAATACATTACATTTCTCGATGGAGACGATTGGATCTTCCCGAGTAAGTTCCGCGAACAGCTGGAATTACTGATGGCACACGACGATGTCGCGATCGTTAGCACGGGTATGACGATTTTGAACCACAATGGCGACCTAGTCGGAGTTCGCACTTCTGAGGCTGGCGAGTTAGTTACGAACGCCGTGTTTGATCGTCCGCGTATGCCCCCCTTGGCATTTTCGCCTTCAATGATGGAGACTTGCTTGGCGAAGGAAACCGGTTTTGACCCCTCCTTTCCTACAGCTGAAGACGTTGACTTCCTCCTAAGAGCGCTGCTTGGCAAACGATATGCAGTGCTGCCAGCTCCCCTATACGCATATCGCGAACAGGGGTCGGCTACCCTGCAAAAGTCGACCTTCGCCCTGAGCCACTGTTGCCGGATGTTCATGAAACACTTTGACCAATTCCCAAAGACGTGCACGGTTGAAATCGCTAAGGCTCGCGGGAAGCAATCGATCTATTATGCCGCCGCCGCGCTTGGGCTTTGGGAGCAACTGATCGCACGCCGTTCACGTCCAGCTTCGACCACCGAATGTCGGGAGTACCAGGACGCGTGGACGAACGTGAATAAGATCGTGCGTTGTTCTACACGTCCGTTCGAGCATAACTAACCCCAACTCTTCCACACCCTACGGATAACTCCTATGACCGCCACAGCAGCTAAGGAACAAATCAGGGCGCCCGGCGAGCGAGTTCAGCTTGCTCTCGCTCCCTGGCCTTACTTCGAACCAGATGAAATCGAGGCGGCCACAGCCGTCTTACGTTCGGGCAAAGTGAACTATTGGACCGGCCAAGAAGGCCGACTCTTTGAGGCCGAGTTCGCACGGTCGATTGGTACGAAATATGCGGTATGTGTCGCCAATGGAACGGTGGCGCTCGAACTGGCTCTAGAATCGTGCGGGATCGGTCGCGGTGATGAGGTAATCACTACCTGCCGAACTTTCATCGCGTCCGCGAGTTGTATCGTCATGCGTGGCGCGCGTCCCATCTGCGTTGATGTCGATCCCGACAGCCAGAACATGACGGCTGAAACCGTCCGACGGGCTATTACTCCAAGGACCAAAGCGATCATCGCGGTCCACTTGGCAGGATGGCCCTGCGATATGGACGAAATCCTTAACTTGGCAGCAGACAACGATCTGCGGGTAATCGAGGACTGCGCACAGTCTCAAGGCGGCTCGTACAAGGGGCGGCCTGTAGGATCAATGGGTGACGTTGCAGCTTTTTCATTCTGCCACGACAAAATTATGACAACGGCGGGCGAAGGTGGAATGCTGACGACGAATGATTCCGCGGTTTGGGAACGAGCGTGGAGCTTCAAGGATCACGGCAAGAGCTATGATGCGGTTTACAACCGACACCACGGAGGGAGTTTTCGCTGGCTCCATGAATCGTTTGGCACGAACTGGCGGATGACCGAGATGCAGGCCGCGCTCGGACGCGTCGTTCTCGCAAAAGTACCCCGTTGGGTTGAGACGAGACGCCGCCACTCGAATGCATTAACCAAAATACTTTCCACATTGCCCTGTCTGAGAATTCCTACAGTTCCAGACGCGTTCCGTCACGCATATTACAAGTACTATGCATTTCTGCGCCCCGAGATGTTGTGCAAAGGTTGGGATCGCGACAAGATCATAGAGGCAGTCAACGCGAAAGGAGTGCCCTGTTTCGCGGGAAGTTGCAGCGAGATCTATCTTGAGAAAGCATTCTCTACGCGCAGGAAGCATCCGAGTCTTCCGGTGGCCAAGACACTTGGCGAGAACAGCCTCATGTTCTTGGTTCACCCGACACTGTCTGACGAACACATCGCGATTATGTGTCGGACGATCAAGAATGTACTCTTGGACGCCATCAAGTGCCCCTGGGGCCTCTGACCCAGATCAGTAAAAAGATTTCCACTAAGCGATAGAACGACGAATGACTTGTTTGGGGCGTTACCAACATATGACTAATGGAGTCGGCAACACATCGTCGCCACTTATAAGGTCCAAGCGCTGGGCAATCACATTGTTTCATTTCATGGTGATTAGCTCGTCGATTATACTCGCATGGTTGCTGCGATCGGACTTTCGCTTACCACTTCCAATTGCGCTGATTGAGTGCTTGCCAATATTGATTCTATTCCGAGTCACCGCGTTGGCGCGCTTCAATCTATTAAATGGTTATTGGGGACACAGCGGTGTGGCCGAAGTGATTGACATCGGCAAGGCTGTCGGCCTCGGCAGCCTTGCGTTCCTGGCGACGACGCGGTACATTTTCCGCAATTACGAATTGCCCCCGGCGATTTACATACTCGAAGCACTTCTAACGACGGCAGGGCTGGCGGGTGCGCGCTTGTGCGCCATGGCGTTTAGACGACGTGCCCTCTGTGGCCTTGTCTTGGAGCAGAAACGTCGGGTGATCATCGCGGGAGCGGGGCAGGCGGCAAGTCTCTTGATCGATGGTATGCTGAGCCTGGAATTCGTCCCCGTGGCATGTTTGGACGATGATGTTCTCAAGCACGGAGCAAGGATCCACGGCGTACCGGTAGTAGGCTCGATTGACGACGTCGCAGCGATGGTCAAAACCTACGGCGCAGAAGAGGTCTTTGTGGCGATTCCGTCTGCCAATGTGTTCCAAATGCAACGTATTAGTAGTGCCTGCGAGGAGGCGGGAGTGCGTTATCGAACGATTCCAAACCTTCAGGACCTTTTGATGGGCCGTGCCTCAATTTTACAGCTGCGAGAGTTCAACGTCGAAGACCTTTTGGGGCGGGACCCGGTTGAGATGGATCTGGGCTCAGTTCGCGATCAGATCGCCGGTAGAGTGGTAATGGTAACGGGCGCCGCGGGGTCTATTGGCTCGGAACTTTGTCGTCAGGTGCTAGCCTACTCCCCCGCTAAATTGGTCGTGTTGGACCAAGCGGAGACACCGATGTTCTATTTGCAATTGCAGCTCACCAGGCAGCCGGCTGGCGATCGGGTGGTGTACACGGTTGCGGATATTGCTAACACTTCGCGCATGCGGCAGTTACTCGTCGAAGAATCGGTAGATATTATTTTTCACGCAGCGGCATACAAGCACGTTCCGCTTGTGGAACTTAATATTCGTGGAGCGCTCAGCAATAATGTGCTCGCGGTTCCCCCTTTGTTGGATGTGGCAGAGGAATGTGGCTGTGCAGCGTTTGTGTTTATTTCGTCTGACAAAGCTGTCGAACCCACCAGCTTTATGGGTGCCACAAAAAGGTTAGGCGAATTGATGCTAGCGGCAAGGCCGACAAAAACCATGCGTTGCGTGTCAGTGAGATTCGGAAATGTCCTGGGATCGCAAGGCAGCGTCATTCCCGTATTCAAGGAGCAGATCGAAAAAGAGGGAAGGGTCACGGTTACGCATCCGGAAACGACCAGATTCTTCATGACCATACCCGAAGCTGTGTCACTGGTCTTGCAGGCATTTACCATCGGTGGGCACGGCGACATTCTGGTTCTCGATATGGGTGATCCGGTCCGCATCGTCGATCTTGCGCATTCTTTAATTCGGCAGTGCGGGAAATCTGCTAGCGAGATAAGGATTGAATTCGTCGGCCTACGGCCGGGTGAAAAGCTACACGAAGAGCTCTTCTATTGCAGCGAAATGCAACTACCAACGACCAACCGCAAAGTAAAGCTGACCCGTTCGGAAATCATCCCATGGCCAGTGTTGTGTGCTCACTTGGAGGACTTGATCTCATTGACGAATTCGGGAACTGAGATATCGATTCGCGAAAAGATGAAGGAAATTATTCCCGAGTATTCGCATCACACTCAACTGGCAAACGCGCGGAGTCTACCAGCGGAGAGTATTCCTTCGTCGCCAATAAATATCGCGAGTGCATTCGCGGCCGGAGCAGGACGAGACTGAAGGATCATCGGCTCGAAACCCGTCAGCCCTGAGTCGTATCTCCGAATCCGTAGCAGAGAGAAGCTCACCCAACTTCAGATTGTCGATATTCCGTCAGTGGAGGGAAAACGGCGTCGCCGTTCTTTACCTGCGTCAGTAGCTGATAAATCGTCGCTCTTGATATTCCGAGTACCTTCGCGGCCTGAAGCTTATTTCCTCCGGTCAGTGCGAGCACGCGGATCACGTGCCGCATCTGCAATTCCCTCAGGGAAAGAAGGCTCTCATCCTGCCCCACAGCAGCCGACGGCATTCCGCGCAGCGGATCCGTGAGATCTCCGACGTCAATAAAAGCCCCATCTACCATCATGCAAGCGTGGCCGATGACATTTTCAAGCTCGCGAACGTTGCCAGGCCATGAGTAAGTCGCCATCCGCACCTGTGCGCGGCGCGTGAGGCCTTTTAGTGGCTTCTTAAACTCCGCCGCAAACTTCTCCAGGAAATGTCTCTGCAAGAGCAGCAGGTCTTCCCGTCTGTCAGCTAAGCGAGGCAGCATAATGTTGACCATTGTTAACCGGTAATAAAGATCTTCCCGAAACGTGCCCTGACTCACCATCGCCCGCAGGTCACGGTTAGTGGCTGCAATTACCCTCACGTCAACGCTTCTGGTGGCAGGCGAACCGACGCGCTGGACCTCATGATTTTGCAGAACGCGTAAGACCTTGGCTTGCGCCGCCAAAGGCAACTCGCCGATTTCATCTAGAAATACGGTGCCATGATCGGCGTATTCGAACATCCCGACCTTGTTCTGAGCCGCCCCGGTAAACGCACCTCGCACATATCCGAATAGCTCACTTTCCACCAGGTTTTCCGCAATTGCCGAACAGTTACAAACCGCAAAACGACCCGATGCAGACGGGCTGAGACGATGCAAGGCACTTGCTACTAACTCCTTCCCGGTTCCGGTAGCGCCTGTCACGAGCGCAGTCCGGAAGTGAGGCGCCACCCGGCGCGTCTTCGCGAACACTTCGAGCATAAGAGGGCTGCGCCCCACAATCCCTTCGAATTGGCAGGTGCCGAGGAGTTCATGCTCAAGATGGTAGGTTTTCTGCCGGTTCGTCGCGTCGGAGAGCAGCTGCGCGATCCGAAACCGAAGTTTTTCCACGTCAATCGGCTTGTTGAGATAGTCAGCGGCTCCCTTCTGAATCGCTGCCACGGCGGACTCAGTAGAGTGATGCGCAGACATGAGGATCACGTCAGTGCCGGGGTCGACCGTGAGAATATTCTCCAGTATCTCCAACCCTCGGACTCCTGGCATCACCAGGTCGAGAAGCACGATTTGAGGGCGGGACTGTTTGAACATGCGTAGGCCAGCTTGAGGATCATTGGCGGTGAGAATCTCCAGATCAACATTGGCTAACACATCTTTTATGAAGTCTAAGCCCTGTGCATCGTCGTCAATTGCCAGCAGCCTAGCGGACTGATGTTTGGCCATTTATTCACAACTCTCCACGAAAACACTGCCCGGAAGCGGGCTCGGTTTAGCAAACATAGTTTATCGTTCTGTCCTTAAGGCTAACAGAGTCATCACAGATTGTCACTTATTGCCGCGAGAAAGGGGAGAGACACCTGTGATGCCTCGCACTCTCGCACAGTTTCGTAACCGGGGAGCGATGAGTCGAAGTGCCCATAACTGGAGTATTTCTAATTTATTGAAGGATCCAGTTCTCCTTATTCCCATCAAACGTGCAGCGGTACCGATGCCGAGCCAGTCCTTCCTGAGTGCGCTTCACGATACGTGCGGCCCCGGCGCGGACCTCGGTTCGGCCGGACAGAAAGACGTCCAAGAGAGATCCCTCCCCGAGCATCCTCGCGGAAACAAACAGAAAACCATTTGCACTCACACTTTCGCTTTCCATCCGATCGGTAAATTGCTCACCATCAGAATCCGTTCCAACAAGTTTCAGAACCACTCGCATGCTCAGTTCTGCTCCCCCGGGTTGAATTGCCGGTCGAGCTCTGAGCGTAGACTCCAAAGTGTGCTTTAACTTCTTGAAGTCAATCGGTTTTTCAAAATATCCTGTAGCCCCCATGGCTTTGCACTGGATCTTGTAGTCACCGGACTGTCCGGTAATCACGAAGATCGGAAGGCCGGAAGTGTGGCTAAGCGTGCGAAAGTTTTGGCAAAGCTCGAAACCGTCATATTTGGGCATCTCAAGATCGAGGAGAATGGCGTCGGGTTTATGCTCAAGCGCAAGGGCGAGCGCTTGCTCGGAGTCGCCGGTTTCAAAGACCTCGTAAACATTCGACAGCCGTGCGCGATAGAGTCCGCGCATGGATTCTTCGTCATCTACTATTAATAGTTTCTTCATCTTTAGTCCCTCGTTGACTTAGTCATGGATTCGTTGGTCCGGCGGATCGTTTCGAGCGGAGGCCCGGTCTGAAGTGCTTCCCTAATCTTCGAGCCCAAGACTTCACGAGAAAATGGCTTTGCTAGAAAGTGGCTACCTGAGGGAAGAACGACTTCACCGATCCCCTGTCCGCTGTAGCCCGACATGTAAACTACTTTCATAATGGGCCGTTCATTTAGCAGTCGACGCGCTAAATCGCAGCCGTTCATAACGGGCATGACGATATCGGTCAATAGAAGATCGATTGAAGATTGCTGTGCGCTAACCGCAAGGGCTTCGGCGCAACTTCCCGCCTCGAAGACCCTATATCCAAAGCGCTTCAACATGCTTCGTGTGAGAAATCGAAGCGCATCTTCGTCTTCCACCAGCAGAACAGTCTCGCTTCCTTCGGACGTCGCAGCCGCCGCGGCGGCCACGAGTTCTGAAACTCCCGCTTCGGCCGCCACCGGTAGATAGATGGTGAAACTGGTGCCCTTGCCCAGTTCACTTTCGGTGTCGATATAGCCATCGCTTTGTTTTACCACGCCGTACACAGTTGACAATCCGAGGCCGGTACCCTTGCCTTTTACCTTTGTGGTGAAGAAAGGTTCGAAGATGCGTGCTTGCGTGGCTGAATCCATACCAACACCTGTATCCGACACGGTAAGCTGCACGTATTCCCCGGGCTTCACGGGATACGAGTATTTTTGAACCTCTGCGGAACCCATCGTGACATTGCGAGTCGTGATTGTTAACTGACCTCCGTTAGGCATCGCGTCGCGGGCATTGACCCCCAGATTGAGCAAGACTTGCTCCAACTGGCCCTGGTCCGCCTTGATTCTCTTTAATCGTGGCTCCGGTGAAGTGTTAAGCTCGATGTCCTCGCCAATCAATCGCCGAAGCAGTTTCTTCATATCGGCGACCACGACATTCAGGTCGATGATCTTGGGCTCAAGCACCTGCTGACGGCTAAAGGCCAGAAGTTGTCGGGTCAGGGAGGCCGCCCGTTGGCTGGAGCGTAGGATTTCATCCACATACTCGCGGTCAGAATCTCCATCACGTGTGTTCTCTTGCAGGATTTCAGCATAGCCGATGATGATGCCAAGTAGATTGTTGAAGTCGTGGGCGATTCCTCCAGCCAGCCGCCCGATCGCCTCAATTTTTTGTGATTGCCGGAACTGCTCTCCTAAACGCTTCCGATCAGTGATATCGCGATTGACGATGACTAAGCCGCGATATTTTCCGGCGGAGTCTAAGAGTGCGCTGGCGGTGGATTCCAAGACGTGCCAATGGTCGCTCTTGTCGCGCATCCGGTATTCGATCTGCCGGCCAACTCCCGTTGCGCGGGCGTGAGCAGCGGCTTCCGTGACCACAAGCAGGTCATCCGGGTGCACTTGGTCTGATAGATCCGTATTCCGAAGGTCATCGACACTGTAGCCCAAAATGCGCCCGTAAGAAGGGCTGTTGTAAATGCGCCCCCCATTTTCGTCGACCACTGCAATCATATCGGCAGCATTTTCCGTTATCAGCCGAAACAATTCTTCACGCTCGAGTAGTCGGCGCCGAATGCGATAGATTTGCAATTGTTGATAAACAACATAGACATAAAACAGGAACACCAGCCCGATCAACCCCTGGGGCGTTGGTGTGACGTCAAGATTACCGATCTCGACCTTTGTCGCGTGCAGCCATGCAATTGTGAAGGAGAGGAGTCCAAAGGTAAGAAGTAGTGTGATCACCGCAGCCGACGACCACAACCACCACTCCTTCCGCTGGATCCGCTGCATGCCTGTGCGGATTGTCTGTCCATAGACATCGTCTGACGGGTTCTTCGCGGGTGCGATGGGGCACATGATCCCTGCCATTTCTTAGCAGAAACGATTGTGCAGGGCTCGTTCCGAACGGCCATTCGGCCACGTTCGACTGTATGTGACGGAAGAAGAATCGCTTAGGCGGGCCGTTAACCTAACGGGTATTGGTTGCTCAGCGCATGGCCGTCTGAATATTGGGCACATGTCAGTAAATTGGACAAATCAACGATGGCGTAACATAAGATTACAACTTGGACTCCCAACCTATTGGTTGAATGTGTGCACGGTCACCGATAGTACTCAAGACCTAAAGATACATCGGCTAAACAAGAGTTTGCCACGTCTAAGACGAGCGCACACTTATCGTTGGCCCAAAGTTCACTCTTCGTCTTCATCAGCACGGTGTAAGTGTCTAACTATTTCAAGCTCATATATGAGCTGCTGTGGTATTATGGCTATCGAACTGCTATAGTAAGCGAGTTACAGTAGAGTTAAGTAATGATAGGTGCGGCGGGCCAAGCATAAGCCGACTCGATGAGATGTCTCCTCCCAAAGACTCGACACGATCAGCGACCGTCGCCCGCGAGCCCCAGATCAGAATTCTGTTGATTGACGACGAAGAGGAACTTGCCTCGGTGATCTCACAATTCTTCGTCGACCGCGGCTATTCGGTAGAGTACGCAAGTGAGTCGGAAGAGGCAATCGCGATGATCAGACATCACCGCTTCGATATAGCGGTCGTAGACTTGGAACTAAACTCAATCGAAGGCTTGGATGGATTTCGTGTCTTAAAGGCATTGCGTCAATCATGCCCGATGGCTCCAGCGATCGTCTATTCTGGTCACTTCGGTAAAAGTATTACGGAAGCTGCCCTTCGTCATGGGGGGACTAGATTCATTGCAAAACCTGCATCACTCCCTCAGTTACTCGCGTGCGTAGAGGAACTGTGCCCACAACCCTCCTAGACAAGATTCTGGCTGCCGGGGCAATCTCCACGGTTTTCCAACCCATTTATAGGGTCGACGCCACGAGTTCGACGGCCGTAATCATCGAGTGCCTTAGCCGGGGCCCCGCTGACACTAACGCCGCCCATGCCGGAGTGTTTTTCGAATATGCGCAGTTGAAAGGCGCAGAATCACTAGTAGATCGCGCATGCATTGCCGCAGCGCTCGGCGCGTTACCCAGGATTGGGAGTTCCACGAGGTTTTCGTTGAATGTGTTTGCGGCGACTCTTGTGTGGGATACCCGGTTTGTAAGCTGGGTAGCGGAGCAGATGAGCCGTCTACACTTAGATCCCTCAAGTCTGATATTTGAACTGGTGGAACACGGCGAAGCATGGGATACCCAGGTGTTTCTGAGTTCGTTGCATGATATCCGCGCTCTCGGCTCCAAAATTGCTCTCGATGACGTAGGCTTAGGGCACTCTAATTTTCAGAGGATCCTCGATTGCAATCCCGAATTCTTGAAGCTGGATCGATGTATCGTCCGCGATTGCGGCAAGGACCGCCGTCGGCAGGCGTTGTTGAAGTCGTTGGCGCTTCTGGCAAAAGACCTGGGTTCATGTCTAATTGCAGAAGGCGTTGAGACTTATGAAGAGCTAAATGAGCTGCGCTCACATGATATTCGCCTTTTTCAAGGTTTTCTTTTCTCGAAGCCTGCATCGGCTACCGAAATCTCGCTTCTGTTGCACATAACTGACCTGCCCAAGCCCCCGCGGTCGGTATCGACGGATGAGCACAATCGCAGGCAGGCGATCTAACAGGTCGCAGAGGCTGTTTTGAATGTACAGCGAATGGAAATTCGGATTTGACACGAGCGCCAGAGTGACGTGTGTAATCGACGCTGATTCCATCATTCGCTATTGTAATCCCGCCTGGGATCATTTCGCGCTGCAAAACAACGCACGACGCGCCACAATGGACTACGTTCTAGGACAGCCGCTCTTTGATTATATTCCAGCTATCCTGGAGGCGCATTATCGAAAGCTAGTCGATACGGCTAGGCTTGGGCGCGAGGGCGCGGGGAGCGACTACGAATGCCATAGCTTAGACAAGTTCCGTGTGTATCACCTGACGGTACTTCCCATTCCGCAAACCGATTTGTTGGCAATGGTGCACTCATTACGAGTCGAGCGAGCCATGACCTTCAATGCCCTCGACGGTTCCGCATACCATCGAGGTCCCGGCAATGTCGTCACGATGTGCGCTCAATGCCGCCGAGCCAAGAATAATCACCAACAATGGAACTGGGTGCCGGATTTCGTAACAACTCCTCCTCCGCGCATAAGCCATGGAATTTGTCCAGACTGCACGATGTACCTTCACACTTAGACAGGTTGCCTCGTGCGACCGTTGAGGGCACCTCCGACCGCTGGCTTCGGACAAACGCTCGGAACACTCTCTACTGGAACAGATTCCGCGAGTCGATCGGCGAGCCAGGACAACAACTGCTCCTTAGCCGGGGCTGGAATATGAGTGAATCTAAGTCCCGCCCGTCCTAGGTCGTCACGCCAGCAAACCTTCGCGGCTATTTTGGTAGGCGCCTGCGTACCGGGTAACTTTAACCTTAAGGCGACTTTCTCTTCGGGCTCCAGCGCGGGTGCGTCGATAATGGCCATTCCGCCTTCGCTGATATTGGCGGACGTGACTATCAACTCAGGGCGGGAACCGATGCAGATAAATGTAGGGATCTGCAGAGGGCATCGAAAGTAGCGACTTCTTTCGCGCACCATGAGTGGGTGCGATACTCGGAGAGTGCGCGTCAGTACCGCAGTAGATAGCGGTTTTACAAGCACAAAACTGCTTCCGGCTCGAAACGCCTCTGGCATTTCGTCGTTGTCATTCAAAAGGACGATTACGACGACTCCTTTGTGAGATTTCATCAAGCGTATGGTTTTAAGCAGATCGACTGCCTCTGCCCGCCTGTTAAAGTCCAGAATTACCGCGTCAAACTTGAGATCGTCGAGTCGACCGGCAGCGGAGGCGATGTCGGAGCATACTTCTACCCGTATGGCCTCTTTCTTCATGAGGTTGCCAAGCGTATCGGTGACCTGACTATCGCAGCCCACCAGGAGGGCTCTAACTTCTATTGTTGTCCTGTTCAGGTGCTGCCATCCTTGCCCGGGCAGTCGCAATTGGACTGTAAATTTGGGGGAAATTGAACGTCGGACATAGCGGATAGGAATAGTGCATTCGCTCTGCCAAGCACCTAAATTTCAAAAATCGGCAGAAAATGACGTTCCGTCAAACAGTTCCGAAAAACGAAGTCTCTCAGGAGCCGGATTCATTTCGTCAAGTTTGTGGACAGAAGTGTCCAGAACCAGGACAAGAGTTGGGCTATTGCGAGGACAACATTTCGTGGCGCTACATTCGTCCCGGGAAAAGGAATGAGCGAAGAAGCCATCTCTGATTGGAAGAATATTGCGGACTTAAATGAGACCCTCGAAAAGCTAGTCCCCAAGCAAAGTCACAGGTCAACACTCCCCGATGGAGAAATGAGCGTGAACGGCGTAGACAAGTTCACGCATCGCGCCTATTTCGTTGTCCAAATCTATTATGGACGAACGGAAACAATCCAATTTTCTCGGCAGTTCTGTAAAAGGGCTGGCGAGTTCCTCAAAAGTCTGGTTCAGGGACCAGTGATAATGGTTGATTGATTCATCGAACTTTTCCAGCAGACCAGTGGCTTTCGCCGTCAGGAGTTTCGGGTCGGTGGCGAGCGCGTCGAAGATCTCAACGGACGCTTTTTCCGCGGTGACGTTGACGCCGAACAGGCCGAGTTGCTGCACTCGCCCAGAGCCATCTTTGATCGGGAAACAGTAGTTAAGCCAGTAACCGAAGTCCGGCGTGTTCCGTACCCGTCCTCTTATCAGTAGAGATTCTGGCTGACCCAAACTTAAGACCCTTTCGTGAACTTTCTCCATGGGAAGGACGACCTCACCGACCAATTCGCGCGCAGTTTTTCCCACTGGGTCGTTGGGGGCAACCCGCATTTCGCGGGCCAGGGATGAATTGACCGACTCTATTCGCGTTTGCGAATCCATGACGGCAATCCCCAACGACGAAGCGCTGGCAGCGGCAACTAAAAGCTTCTTGATATTGTCAGGCTGTACAAACCTGCGAGGATCGCCGGTTGGTACTGGTCTCGATTGGGGAACCCGCTTCACAGAACGCCTTGCCCTCGTTTCAGCCAAATTCTTTTAGACCTGGTGGATCACACTAATTGGGTGCCCAGCCCTACGATAGAATTATCTAACAGACGGCAAAGTGCACTCTCAACACTCTGGAATGGAGAAATGGGCGTGAACGGCGTAGACAAGTTCACGCATCGCTCCGATTTCCTGGTCGAGACGCATGATTGATGCACTGAATCGTTCCACTTTCCTTGGCGGCGCTGTAAACGGGCAGCCGAGTTGCTCGAAGCTCTCTCTCAAAGACGCGTGATAATGCGCGATCGCCTCCTCGAATTTCTTCAAAAGCCCGCCGGCGTCTGCCATCAGCAGTTTTGAGTCGGTCGCAAGCGCTTCGAAGATGTCCCGCGATGTACTTTCTGCAGTGACGTTCACCACGAGTAAGCCCAGTTGCTGCACTCGCTCCGAATTAGCCGTTATTGGGAAACAGTGATTGAGCCAATAACCAAATTCGGGCGTGTCCCGCACGCGGCCTGCGACGAGCAGGGATTCCGACTTGCCCAGACTTAAGACCCTGTCGAGAACTTGTTCCATGGGAAGGGCAACCCCACCTACCAATTCGCAACTAGTCTTTCCTAGGTGCTCGTAAGGATCAATTCGCATTTCGCGAGCGAGCGTCGCGTTGACCGCTTCGAACCGGGTCTGAGAGTCCATGATCGCTAGCCCAAGGGACGTAGCTTGGGCCGCGGCAGCTAACAGCCTCTTGATATTATTAGGCTCTTGCATCTTGCGAGGGTCGCGCGTTGGTGCTGGTCTAAATGCTGGAGCCCATTCCAAATGAAGTCTCCTCCGTTATAGCCAATCCCTCAAACCCTGATGCATTCGCCAAATTGGGCGGCCGGGATAAAGTCATTTGACATCGCCCAACGCGGAACTTCTCCGTCTGCTGCTCGAAGATGGACACTTGCCCGGTTCAAGGATGCCTCTTCCAGACATATAGATTTTCATCGTCCGAGCGGCTGGAAATTTCCATGTGTTGGGTTGCCGCCGCTCGAACCACGGCGGAGCGCAATTCTTTCGCCGTTTTCATCCCCAGGGGAACTTTAAGCGCCGAGTCTTTTGAGAGTTCGGCCAATCCCTTCAAGACCTCTCTCATTAACTCAAAGTGCTTGCCTCGGCGCGTGGGGTGCAGGTCCGAAAGCGAAACGGACTCCACCCTTGGGGTCTTCTCGGCAGAGGCTTCTTTTAATTTCGGTTGAGTCACTCGACAAGCCTACGCCTTTCTAATCGACTTTTCCAAAGCTGTTTTGTGACGCTGTTGCCACACTAATAAAACTCGATTGTGTTACGATGTCGGAGGTTTTAAGATCCCCACAGCCGGAGATTTTTAAGCGGAAACGACTAAAGAATCCGTGGCGAGAAAGGACCCCGGAATCGCGGCTATAGAAAAAGAGATCCATGACATTCACCTCTCCAATCGTCTGTATTGGAAGCTGAGAACTGCCCCCGACGCTGCCGCGACAGCAGAATATCAGCGCAGGTTAGATCGACTCGAAGAAGTGCGGCACAAACTCGCTCAATTGCAATTACCTGAATGAGGGGAAAATGCTGTCCAAGAATGCCGCCCGCTTTTAGGCCTAAGAATCGCTACTTCGCGCCTGATCGCGGGGGGGGGGCTTTTTTTTAAAAATGTACAAGTGATACGGGTCTGAGAAACTGCTGATTTGGATGCCTTGCGCCGATGTAGCGCGAAAAACGGCGGACCGCAAAGTCTTTGCCGGAATGCCCCGAAGCTCAATTTTGACTGCCGAGCCCACCCCAAGGCATTCCAGTTGCTTCAAAACATGCCGGGTCAGGTCGTGATGCTTGCCGCGCCGGCGCAATTGCTGCTCGGAAAGCGGCACAACCTCGACCTGCAGGATATTAGCAGACCTTTTGCTCTGTCGACGTTTTCTCATGGCGATACTTTACGACGGTGTGACCATTGACTAGGTGACTTCGATCACATGGTCAAGTGAGCTCAGGGGGTGGTCCACCCAGCAGTCTATGGCAAACGATTAACTCGTCGTAAATTCTTTAGCGATACGCACGAAACTCGCGTTGGCGCGAACTGTCGGGCTAGCTGGCTGCTACCACTCCAAGTGTGCCTTCCTCGCACGAGCATTCTTCTTGCACTCTGACGGCCAAGTGTTCCCTTCTAGCGAGGCTTACACAACGTGAGGCTGCTGGGCTCATCTACGAGCAGTAGCGTTGGTTTGAGAATCAGCGCCCTGGCCAGACCGACCCGGTTTCGATGAACACCGTCGTGATCACCGCGCTCGCCGCAGTCGGAGGTTCCTGCGCGGGCCTCTCGGCCCGGTGCTGAGCGCCTATCTGATCCAGCGTGCAACCGAGCGACGCAGCTCCATGGACCACAACATTGCACAAAGGCAGCTCTTGTATTCCGACTTCATCAAGGAAGCTTCCGCGCTTTATGCCCGGTCGCTCGCTTCCCAACTAACGGATCTCGATGGTCTTATAGTCCTGAGTGCCCTGTTGGGCCGCATTCATCTGATGGCGTCCGATGCGGTAGTAGCGGAAGTGGAACTCTATGTGATGTCGATTGTGAAGCAGTTCGGCGAGCCGAATCTCACCCTGGAAGATTTGCGTAAAGTTATGCCCTGGGCGGCACGGCCATCCGGCGGCTTCAGTTTGGCGTGCAGGAAGGAATTGAGTAATCTTGCGTAGAAGGATCCTGCAAGCCGGTCATTGCACGCGCTTGATGGTGAACACGGTCTGATTCAGGGTTGGTTGCTTCCCCTTCCTGCGGGTCGGCAAGTCCTCCCTTTGGCAGGACATCGGGTACATCAAGGCGAGCCACGCCAATTCGGTTATCGGCCATTCCGTAATAGACATCGAAGCGGTCCGGTGAGCCGATGTCGTCGCGCCGGTCGATGCCAGTGGGGAACACCACGTTGGCGACGGCCCCGTCCCGCTCCAGCGGCAACGTCGGCGATAACACAGGTTCCGCCGAACGATAACGGATCACTTGCGGCTGCTCTTTCGAGAGCACCATCACTCCAGCCGCGTAACATAAGTGGTGCACACCGTTGCTGGGTTGCCCGATTTCGCTAACGCCGTGGTAAACGACTAGCCAGCCATGCCGGGTGAGGATCGGCGGAGTGCCACAACCGATTTTGAGCTTTTCCCAGGGCGATATCGGAGTCGCCAGACGGTAATGAGAAAACTGGTCGGCGAGACCCGGCTGGAAAGCTTCCAAGGAGATCGGGCGGTAGGAAATCCAGATGCTTTCACGATCAAGATCTACCTCGTGGGAGCCGTCGTAGCGCGCCTTTTCCTCGGGAGACGTTCCCGAAAACAGGGGCCGATGAAGCAGCGCCAACTCCGGTTGTCCGGAGGGATTGGGAATGGCGGCGGGGAATGGGCAAGCATCTTTATCGTCAACCGTGCTGAGATCAAAGCCCTCAAACGGAGCAAAGGGGACAAGCCCGAGCCGCGTCCAGTGAAAGAGATCCGTAGAAGTTGCCGCGGCGATGCGCGGACCGTGCGGCGTTCGCGCCGTATAAGTCATCAGGTAACGCTGCAGCGGTTCGACGAACGTGACGCGCGGGTCTTCGCAGCCTCCCTGGCCGTCTACCCCTAACTCATATTCGGTTTCCGGTTCCAGAGCGATGCCGAGACGCTCGACGCCTTCGGGGGCTCCCGCTTCATTGAACCGCACTCGGGCAATGCCGATGCGTGAGTAGTTCTCTCGCGCAACCACCCGTGGGAAAAGATACAAATTGCCGTCCGGGCCGCGAGCCGCAGCCGGATTCAGGACGCCTTCGGCCTCATGAGGATCTCCCGGTTGCGGCTCCATCAACATTCCCAGACGCTGTAACGAAAATCCACTCATCTTCTTCTACCCTCAGGCTGCGTGCTGGCCGATTGCCAGGCTCGCGATTACTTTTTCAATAACCTGTTTCGTCTCGTTGGGGTCCTTCACTGGAATGCAGTCCACACCCGCTTCTTTGGCGGCATAGTCATTCCCTCCTGGGTACAGAGCATCCCCGATAAAAATTATCTCCTCCAATGAAATGCCCAAGAGCTCGCGAAGTTTTTGAATGCCATAGGCTTTGTCGATGCCAGGTTTGGTGATATCAATGGATGTCTAGCCTCCGATCCGGACAGAAAAGTCAGAAATAAAACCGTCAAGGATGGCTTTGATCTTCCTGCGCTTGCTGAAATCGGGGTCCCAATTAGTTTTCTCTTCCGAGGGCGCCTGCTGACCCAAGGCCGAAAATGTGATCTGGCTTCCCCGGTCTTCGACTTGTTCGCCCCACATTTTGTCAGTCTTGAAGTCCCCGCTACCAATGGCCTTCTTGAGAGCACTCAGAATTTTGTCCCGCTCCTCCGCAGTAAAATCTTCCGAATAAATCTTTTTCCAAGTCGCTGAGTCGTATCGGTAGAACTTTGTCCCGCAGGTTGGAAGCAGGAACAAATTTGCCAGGGTTTTGTCGTGAGAAAGGTTGGAGAGCAGTTGTTTCTCGAACTGTGGCCAATCGCCACCGGAAATCACGGCTACTTTGACGATCGCGGACAGGTCATGAAGCAGCGCTGACATTTTGGAATCAAGCGGCGACTTGCTTCCGGCAAGAGTACCGTCCAGATCAAACACAATGAGCTTTTTCAATAACCCTCCACCATAATGGACTTCGACAATGTCAATCGGAGTTTGCAACGTACGTGGACCTTCCTGCCGTCTCCTGGTTGAGACTATTCTGGCAGCGAGATTTCCAACAAGGTGACTGCACCGCGGGGCCAAACAGTACAAGGTCCCAGCACAGCCGGCAGGAATAGAACTTCGCCTTTTTCAACCGCGTAAGTGGCGTATCCCTGTTCAATTTCACCCCCGCCTTCGATACACACCAGCACCCGCGGTAAACCCATAGCGCCAACGGAAAACGGTAATACTCCGCCGACGCGCCATAACCGGAAGTATTCACAATCAAAAAGCCGCTCGCGCTTCACGGGCGTGGCGGACTCCAAGACGGGCGTTACCCTGCCGACCGGGCCCTCAGCAAAGTCAATGCATCTCATCGCCTGATCGACTTGCAGTTCTCGCAGCTTGCCGGTCTTCGCGTCCACATGACCCCAGTCGTAGAGGCGAAACGTAACGTCGCTGTTCTGTTGAATCTCGAACACAACAACATTGCCGCCCAGAGAATGGACTGTCCCAGCCTTTATGAAGACGCTGTCGCCAACCTTCGGATTAAAGCCTTCGAGCCCCTCTGCCACCGTTCCGTCCGTAAGCCCCCTCCGCAGATCGGCGGCAGTCATTCCCGCTTTCAGGCCTGCATAAATACAGCTTTGTGCGTCGGCCTCCAACACAACCCAGGCTTCAGACTTTGCCGTCTCACCCGCAGGCAACAAGTCCGTATTGGCTTTCGTAGGATGCACCTGTACCGAGAGCATGTCCTGGGCATCGAGGAACTTCAGCAGCAGCGGAAATCGCTGCCAGCGGTGGGCGAGCTTTCCCAGCATTTGCTCCGGAAACTGCTTGAGCAGTTGACCGATCGTCTGGCCTTTGAGCGGACCCGCGGCTACCTGGCTTGCGTGGTCATCGCGGTCGCTGAGGAGCCATGCTTCTCCGATAGGTCCGCTGGGCATGGGATCGGTTAGTAAGTCGGCTAAGTGCCGGCCACCCCATGGTCGATATTGATAGATCTGCTTAAATCTTAAGGGATGTAGCTCAGTCTCAGTTAGAGCTATGCTTTTGCTCGCGTCTCCCACCAACTGGTCTTTGGTTCGTACCATTTCCGTCTGCATTTGTGCTCCAGCAATGGAGTTCATTAGTTGGTCGTTGGACATGTTTTGTGCGCCGTCAAGAATCGAACTCGGCCCCTGGTGGACCGCCAGCGGCTGCAGTTGAAATCATGGGCACCTGTTGCAGCGGATCCCTTCTCTCTAACGCGGCGAGGCAGGTGTGGCTCTTGTCCACCATGATCCTCCGGGCCTGCCCGAGATCGGAAATCTGCATGTCACTCAGTTGAATCTCGATGCCTACGGTGGTGGTCTTGCCGCCCGTGAAAGTGGCGATGTCATGCAACATACCCTTGCGCTGATCGCCGAGGCCAGGTACCCTAACGGCGACCACTTGCAGAGAGTTACTCAGTCTTTTCACAACGAGAGCGGCAAGCGCCTCTCCGGTGATGTCCTCTGCGATTATCAGCATCGGCCTTCCGCTTTTTGTGATCTTCTCCAGCAGCGGGAGCATATCTTTTCCGGAACTGATTATTCCTTCGTGAACGAGGACATAGACGTTGTCGAAGACAACTTCCATGCGTTCGGGATCAGTAATAAAGTACGGCGACAGATATCCGCAGTCGATTTGCATGCCGCCAATCTCGGGCATCTCGCCGGTGATGCTTGGAATGAGGCTGCCATCGCGGAAAACACGGGCGTCTTCCGTATGAGCCAAAATACGGTCGCCTACTGTAGCGAGTTGTGCAGTCATAAGCTAGAGAACCTCTGACGTCTTTCGTTGGTGGTCCTGCTGCGTCCGTCCTACAGGCTTTGCATATCGGCAATCCAGTAGACGGTGGATTAAGGAAAGGATGGCATCAGAAATCGCCGCTCCTTTCCGTTAAGCATCGCCCAAATGCCCTTGGATATACTGTGCCAAAGGGATCAGTTCTAAAGTCGCTCGGACGAGCGCGACCCGGTCACCCCGCGTTGAGGACCGTGTCCCCCGGGCCTTCAGGATCGCTTCCCAGCCCAAAACCCGTCCCGAAGCTCCTAACGGCAAGCCATCGACACAACTCCTTCGCATACGTTGAGTAGAGCAAAGTAAAGTAGAGCATTGCTTCGGAGTCAGTACGAAGCGGCGATCTACCCTACTCACGACGAGGTCAGCACGTTCTTGCGCAGTCCGCATTGTCGTACAGGGAAAACATTCAAGGATGTTCCCTTTTGCTCAGTCTGAATTCCGTTTTGGAACTAGAGTGGTGGTTTCACGTGTACCGAAGGCGGAACCCGGACTAGACATGGCGACTGCCACTGCCGAGCGACAATGGAAGCCGCGGGTCAATCCCTGGGTGATTGCGGCAACCGTGGCGCTTGCCGCTTTTATGGAGGTGCTTGATACCTCCATCGCAAACGTCGCTTTGCCCCACATCTCCGGCAATCTAGGCGCCAGCACCGACGAAGGAACCTGGGTGCTTACCAGCTACCTGGTATCGAATGCCATCGTTCTTCCCATGGGTGCCTGGGCCTCCAGCGTGATCGGGCGCAAGCGTTTTTTTCTGTTGTGCATCATCATTTTTACGGTTTCGAGTTTGCTTTGCGGCATTTCGGTCTCGCTTCCGATGCTATTGATCTGCCGCATTTTACAGGGTGCCGGAGGCGGGGGCCTGCAACCCATGGCGCAGGCCATCATGGCGGATTCGTTCGATGAGAAGAAGCGTGGCCAAGCCTTCGCTCTCTACGCTCTCGTCACCGTGCTGGCTCCCTCGATCGGGCCAACGATCGGCGGTTGGATTACCGACAATTACAACTGGAGATGGATTTTTTATATCAACATTCCAGTCGGGATTCTCGCCTTCATCCTGGTTACGCGCTTTGTGGAAGATCCTCCCTGGATTAAAGCGACGCTAGCAAATATCAAGAAGCTCGATTACATCGGCCTGGGCTTGCTGACCGTGGCCATGGGCGGCATGCAGGTAATGCTCGACAAAGGAGAGGAGAACGATTGGCTGGCTTCTGGCTTCATTCGAATATGTGCCGCCCTATTTGTCTTGGGGATGATCGGGCTGATTTGGCGGGAGTGGGACGCCAAGAACCCGATCATGAATCTCAAATTATTCAAGTTTAAAAATTTCGCTATTTGCGCCTTCCTTATGATGTTGGTCGGAGGACTTCTCAACGCGAGCACTGTGTTACAGCCGCAGTTCTCGCAGCAGCTTCTGGGCTATACCGCAACCGTTGCCGGAAAGGCACTCACGGGCGGGGGCCTTGTGCTTTTGATTCTCGCGCCGCTAGCTGGGCTCGCTGCCGACAAGTTCGCTGCACGCAATCTCGCCGTATGCGGCTTCGCCTGCTTTGCCGGCGCCTTCTACTACAGCTCCACCCACGTCAACTTGTCGATGAGCTTCGGCTTCGGCTCGTGGTTGCGGATGTTGCAAGTCGCCGCCATTCCGCTTTGCTTTATCGCGATCACCAACGCCGCGTACATGGGCCTGCCCAAAGAAGCCAGCAATCAGGTCTCCGGAATTATCAACTTTGCCCGCAATGTCGGAGGCAGCATCTTCATTTCGGTTACTGGAGCCCTCGTGATGAATCGTTCGCTATTTCATCAAAATCGCCTCGCCGATCATATGCAGGCTGCAAACCCAGTCTTTGCGCAACGGCTCGACGCGCTCGCCAAAGCGTATGGCGGTGGCCCGGGAGGGGACGCGATGGCCCGTGGACAGATTTATAGTCAGCTCAATCGGCAAGCGGCGGCCCTGGGATATGCGGACGTCTATCGCTTGTTGGCCTGGATGGCGCTGGGAATGGTCCTGTGCGCCTTCTTGCTGAGCAAGAACAAGCCCGGCGAGGGAGCCCCCGTAGGGGCCGAGTGAGGAGCGGCCTGAAGCGAAACGGCATGGAGAAATCACACTTGAAGTTGCTATCGATAAACATGTTCCGAGTGCAAGTCGCCTTAGTGGGAGCCGCATTCCACAAGAGTGAACCTATGCTCGAAGGAGTAGGGGAATGAACCAACGATTCGCCATTTACCTCATCCCTTTTGGCATACTGGCCAGTGGATTTGTCTTGCTTTGCGGCGCCAGTTTCGCGCAAAGCGATTCGTCGTCGCTTCCCCGGGCTGAGCAGGTGTCGCCTTCCGGCAGGGCGCAGGGTGGGAGCAGCGTTCAGGCCGGACAGTCCTCCAGCGGAAACGGCGGCAGTTCCAGCGTCAACACGGTCAACAGCACCATACAAGTTTCGGGCGCTTACCAAGGCAGCGCGCTGGATCCCAATGCGCCGCAAGGTCCGCTTATCCTGGACATTGCGGACGCGATCCGCCGCGGGCTGCGCTTCAACCTGGGCGCCATTAGCACGAATGCGTGGGTGAAGGAGTTGCGTGGCGAGCGGCTGGCTGCGCTCAGCAAGATGCTGCCGAATATCTACGGGACCGTGTCTGAAAACGGAGCCAAAATCGATCTCGCGACCCAAGGACTCA
>Ga0181528_10000256_pt1 | contig 45424 bp, 41 predicted proteins | sample PEATcosm2014_Bin_47_FD_119742 | JGI IMG/M metagenome (GOLD analysis project Ga0181528, IMG submission 119742) | Peatland microbial communities from MTU Mesocosm Facility, Houghton, MI, USA - PEATcosm2014_Bin10_10_metaG | ecosystem: Environmental > Terrestrial > Soil > Wetlands > Peat | place...
TCGGGCCCGTAGACAGTTACGTCCTTGATTTTGCCCTGGTCCACTTCCGCCAAGAATTGCGAGAAGTTAACTTCACGCTCTTTGACTCCGGTGCTATTGTTTTTGACCACTGACCAGAGCAATACGCCTGAGAGCAGAATCACGAGCCAGAACACTACTTGCTTAACCGTCGAATTCACCTAAAAGCTCCTCGTTTAGTGCAGAAAACATTCAACTGCGACGCACACTGAATTAGATGCCCGTCGAGGCTGCTGGAACCATGATTTTCCACACCCTCAGATTTTACCTGTTTTTCAAAATCCCCGTCAGCGAAAGCAGTTTCTGCAAAAGCAAGCCGTGCCGATGAAGGCAGGCGGCAAAAATTACAGGTGGGAAGCCTGTTTACCAAAGAGTATACATGCCCGGGCAGGGCAAATGCATCAGCCGGGCACCTCGGGAGACGCAAAGATGAAGGGCAGATTGCGGTTCAAGGTAGGCGTTCCAAGACCAAAGCCGGCGAGCCGCTGTGGCCCCACCAGGAAGCCGCAGTAGGCGACATCCAAGTAGACGCGGCGATCGAAGTGACGGTCAAGCAGGCTGCAGACGGCAATGGACGCGGCGCCACGGGCCTGAAAAGTGCGCAGCAGGAATTCGGTAGTCTGACCGGTGGAGAGGATGCCTTCGCAGAGCAGGATGTGCTGGCCTTCGACGTCGACCTCGGGGGCGAAGAAGATTTCGGTGGTGGCGACGTGACGGTCGTAAAATTCGTGAACGTGCGGCTTAACGAACTGGCAACGGACATCGCAGGTGATCTCACGAACCAGGTCGGCAACGAAGAGAAAACCATTTTCGAGGACGCCCACGCAATGCAGCACGCGACCCCGGTAGTCGTGCGATATCTGGCGGCCAAGCGCGGCGATGCGCTGGCGCAACTGGGCTTCGGAGATTACGGATTCAAGCTCTTCGAGATCATACGTGCTCATGGACTGTCTTGCTCTCCGCACCGCGCATCTCGAGGCCGCATCTCAAGAACGATGGCCTCGGCGTCACCTGGAACCCACGCGACATCGCTGGCCACGGGTAATCCTGGAACCCAGATGATACGGCCGCCAGCCAGAGCCACCGGCCAACTTCGGCGGAGGGTCGCCGGGATCGCCAAGCCCTGCAGGAGGCGATTGACTTTCGCTTCGCCGCTGGAGTGCAGGGGATGAAAGCGATCGCCCAGCGACAGGTTGCGAATGGTCAGGCGGGTTCCTACCCGTCCAGCATTCAGCAGTGCGGAATTATACGCCTGAGTAGCTGAATCGCTATCCAGCAAAGATGCATAAATGTGAATGTCCTGTCCGTTCCAGAATTCGGCCAGGGAAAGCTTGCCGGGAATGGGAAGTTCTAAACAATATGAGGCTGGCGACTGGCGGCGTTCGGGGGGAATCAAGGAGAGACGCGGCGGGAGAAATTTGTCACGGAGCACGGCAGCAGCGAAGCCGCGCGGCAAATTGAGACGGCCCGCACATCCGGCCAAGGCGAACTCGCGGAAGGCTTCCAGTTGGGCGAAATCGAGCGCGAGGGCATGAGGTTGGCAAAGTCGGCGAAGAATGCGTCGCTGCAAGGCGAGAGGCTGCGCCTGGAAGAGTTTCAATTCCACGCCAGCGGCAGGATCGGAGGCTGGGCCAAGAGCCAAGGAGACGAGAGAATCGAGGAATCCGTTCTCGGCGGCGGCGACGTCGGCGGTCTCACAAAGGGCCTGACGAAGACGCGGGTTGTAGTCGCGCTCAAGCGCCGGCAGCAGTTCGCCACGCACGCGATTGCGGAGAAACTGCGGACTGAGGTTGGAGGCGTCCTGGCGAAATGGCTGTCCGAGAGCGAACAGGTATCGTTCAACTTGCGGGCGCGTGGTGGAGAGCAGGGGACGGATGAGGCGCGTCGGGTGAGGCTCATCGTGTGCGACCGATTCCTCGGCGAGAGCGCACGCATCCCCACATTCGCCAGAGGAAGGCGGATGTGGGCCACCCGGGAGCGGATGTGGTGGGTCATTCGGCATCAGCGGTTCCGGCATTCGGAGGTCCGTCATCAGGTTGGAGAGATCAAAGGTGCGGTGGATTCCGGCGAGCCCGCTGGTTCCGGTGCCGCGGAGCAGACGGAGGAGGACCGTCTCGGCCTGATCGTCACGAGTGTGGGCGGTGGCTACACAGTCGAGTCGGTGAGTGGCGGCGGCGCGCTGGAAAAATGCGTACCGGGCACGGCGTCCGGCGGCTTCGAGCGAGAGATGAAGGAGCGCAGCGAGCGAGGCAACATCATCGGATTCGATGACTGATTCAATGGAAAGCCCTGAGGCAAGGTCGGCAACGAAGCGGGCATCGGCATCGGAGTCGAGACCGCGGAGACGGTGATTGAGGTGGAGGACAAAGAGCACCACTCCGAGGCTGGGAGCCAGTTCGGCGAAGGCTCGGAGCAGAGCCACGGAATCGGCGCCGCCGCTGACGGCCACGCCGACGCGCTCGCCGGGACGGACGAGGCGATGCTTGCGCAGATAATGTTCGAGCGACTGAAGCACCGCAACATCATAACGGAAGAGCGGGTGCGGGGATTTGGTTCTCCCACATGCGCCGAAAGGCACGACGCAGATTTGGCCACCCCCGCGCGAATGGCGAGAGAAACCATACTAGGGCATTTGAGCGGAGAGTTGTCGGCGACGGGCCGATTTGATCCTGTGAACTGAAATGGAACAGATTTATTTTGCTGGGGCAATCAAGCCTTGGCCGTTGCATGGGAGGCGCGCAGGATGAAGCGAGAGGATTGTCAATGAGCACAGAGCCGATAGAGTTCAACCGGTCACCTCTGCCCGTCCCTTCCAGCTATGAGCAGTGTGTTGCGGAACATAGTGGATTGAAGGCCGATTATGTTGTGTCACCACTGCAAGTGGCTGCGCTGATGCTCGACTGGGACGAGGAAGACGACTACTAAATCGAAGTAGCTTCCGCCTCGCAATTCCTACTTAATCTAAAAAGCAACAGGCAGGCTTGGGAGCCTGCCTGTTGCTTGGTACGCAAAACTTAATCGAGCTTGGTGCTGCGGGATTCGATGAGGCGCTGGACGCGGGCGGTGAAGGCTTCGATGGTGGCGTTGCCTTCGGCCTTTTCCTGTCCGCGTACGCGCACGTTGACCTCGCCGATCTCTGACTCTTTGTCACCCACGATGAGAATGAACGGGACCTTTTGCAGGGCATGTTCACGGATCTTGGCGTTCATTTTCTCATTGCGTCCGTCGACATGAACCCGGACACCGGCAGCTTTGAGGGCATCGGCAACCTTGTTGGCGTAATCGATGTGGCGCTCGGCGATGGGAACGACGGCAACCTGAGTCGGAGAGAGCCAGACGGGGAAAGCTCCGGCGTAATGCTCGATCAGGACGCCGAAGAAACGCTCGACGGAGCCGTAGAGGGCGCGGTGCACCATGAGGGGCTGATGGCGCTGACCGTCTTCGCCCACGTACTCGAGTTCGAAGCGCTGGGGAAGATTGAAATCAAACTGCACGGTGGAAAGCTGCCAGAGACGGCCAATGGCATCGACTAGCTTGACGTCGATTTTGGGACCGTAAAAGGCGGCTTCGCCAGGGATGAACTTGTAGGGAATTCCCTTGCGCTCCAGCACCGTCTTGAGTGCGTTTTGCGAGGACTCCCACTGCTCAGGGGAGCCGACGTAGTGGGCGCGGTCTTCCGGGTCCCATCCGGAGAGCTCGACTTGGTACTCCTCGAAGCCGAAGGTGTGAAGGACACTGATGGCAAAGTCGATGCAGCCTTCGACTTCCGCTTCGATCTGCTCCGGAGTGCAGAAGATGTGGGCATCGTCCTGGGTAAAGCCGCGGACGCGCATGAGTCCGTGCATGACGCCGGAGCGCTCATAACGATAGACGGTGCCGAGCTCGCCGAGGCGGACGGGCAGGTCGCGATAGGAGCGGAGCTGATCCTTATAAATGAGGATGTGGAAGGGACAGTTCATGGGCTTGAGGCGATACTCGGCGTCATCGAGCTCCATGGTGTCAAACATATTTTCGGAGTAGAAGCCTTCGTGTCCTGAGGTTTGCCAGAGGGCGCGACGGGCGACGTGGGGAGTGAAGACCAGGGAGTAGCCGCGCTTGAGGTATTCGGCGCGCAGCCAATCTTCCATGATGGTGCGGATGAGTCCGCCCTTGGGATGCCAGAAGATGAGGCCGGGGCCGGCGAGCTCCTGAATGGAGTAAAGATCGAGCTGCTTGCCGAGGGCGCGATGATCGCGGCGCTTGGCTTCCTCAAGCTGGCGCATGTACTCATCCATCTCCTTCTTGGAGTAGAACGAAGTTCCGTAGATGCGCTGGAGCTGGGGATTGCCTTCCTTGCCGAGCCAGTAGGCTCCGGCGATGTTGAGCAGCTTGAATGCCTTGATTTTGCCAGTGGAGGGAATGTGCGGACCGCGGCAGAAATCCACGAACTTGCCGGTCTTGTAGAGCGAAATCTTTTCATCGGGCTTGGTGAACTGCTCGATGAAATGGCACTTCATGAAATCGCCTTCGGCCCGGAAGCGCAGGAGTCCTTCGTCGCGGTCGAGGACATCGCGCGCATACGGTTCATTGCGCTTGACGATCTCGTGCATCTTGGCCTCGATCTTTTCGAGGTCCTCCGGGGTGAAGGGCGTCGCGCGCAGAAAGTCATAGAAGAAACCGGTGTCGGTGGCCGGACCATGACCGAGCTTGGTCTCAGGGAAAAGCTCCAGTACGGCGGCGGCCAGCAGGTGCGCCGAAGAGTGATGAAAGACCTGAAGCGATTCGGGATCCTTCTCTGTGAGCAGACGAAGTCGGGAATCCTGCTCGATGGGGCGAGTGAGATCGACGACGGTAAAACCATCGTCGAGCGCGGTGCTATTCGCGACGGCATCCGCGACATTATTCGCGACATTATTCGCAACCAAGGGCGCAAGCTTGGCGGCCAGGGCAGCGTCGGCAAGACGCGGCGAGATGGACTTTGCGATGTCGAGGGCGGTGGTGCCCTGGGGAACTTGCTTGATACTGCCGTCGGGGAGTTGAACTTTTATTTCAGCCATAAGGGTAGGGTCTCCGCTCGCGCTTACGAGTGCGCAATGCAGAAAAATTTGTGAGATTTCAGTCTAAAGAGTTCGCCGGGGAGAAGCAAACCGGAGAGCGGGAAGAGGCCATCACGGGCTATCGCCCCACATTCGTCGAAAGAGGGCGGATGCGGGTCACCTGTGGAGGAGCCCACAAATGACTACCCCCATGTTCACGTTGCGCGAACATGGGGGTGTCGGTCCTGCTGAAATCCATTCCGTGGTTGCGGTGATGGATGCAGGCTTAAAATTTTGGAGGCGCGGGGAGGAGTTGAACCGCCGAATGAAAGGCTTGCTGGCCTTTTGCCTTTACGCTTGGCTACCGCGCCTTGGTTTCATGCCGCTCGGTTAGAAGCGACATGAGACTAGAAAGATGCGGAACACTCTCGCCAGAGTTGCTCGGTGAACAAGAAGAAGTCCGGCGGTGAAGCCGGACCCTGGAAGCAGAGTTCACTCACGGTTTACCGGCGGCTGGGCGGAAGTGCCCGCGCCCGGTGGAATACGGTTTTCGCATGGAACGCGGGCACAGGTGTGGAACTGCTCCTGCTCGGTGGAGCCGTGGAAGGCAGTGGTGCTGCTGGAACCTCCGGCGATGGTTTGGGCGACGTCGTCGAAGTATCCGGTGCCGACGAACTGCTGGTGCTTGACGGCGCGATAACCTTCCGGTTCGGCAGCAAACTCCTTTTGCTGCAGAACAGAGTAGGCAGACATCGCGCTCTGTTTGTAGCTCCTGGCGAGATCGAAGATGGCATAGTTGAGGGCGTGGAAGCCGGCGAGGGTGATGAACTGGAATTTGTAGTTCATCGCGGCTAGTTCCTTCTGGAAGTTGGCGATGGTCACATCATCGAGCTTCTTCTTCCAATTGAAAGAGGGCGAACAGTTGTAAGCCAGCATCTTGCCGGGATAGCGGGCGTGAATGGCCTCGGCGAAGCGGCGGGCTTCCCCGATATTAGGCTCACTGGTCTCACACCAGATCATGTCGGCGTAAGGGGCGTAGGCGAGGCCGCGCGCGATGGCCGTGTCCAAGCCGCCGCTGATGCGGTAGAAGCCTTCGCTGGTACGGGGTTCGCCGGTGAGGAAGGGCTGATCCTGAGGATCAATGTCGCTGGTGATGAGCCGGGCGCCGTTGGCGTCCGTGCGGGCGATGAGAATGGTGGGCACGCCACAGACATCGGCGGCAAGGCGGGCGGCGATCAACTTGTGTACGGCTTCCTGGGTGGGGACGAGGACTTTGCCGCCCATGTGGCCGCATTTCTTGGCGGAGCTGAGCTGGTCCTCGAAGTGCACGGCGGCGGCTCCGGCCTCGATCATTCCCTTCATCAGCTCGAAGGCGTTGAGGGTTCCGCCGAATCCGGCCTCGGCGTCAGCCACGAGCGGGGCGAGCCAGTGCTTTCCGTTCTTCCCCTCCTGATGCCAGATCTGGTCGGCACGCAGCAGAGCATTATTAATGCGGCGACAGAGCTGGGGGACGGAGTCGGAGGGATAGAGGCTCTGGTCGGGATAGACCTGTCCGGCGGAGTTGGCATCTCCGGCGACCTGCCAGCCACTGACATAGATGGCGTCCAATCCGGCTTCGACCATTTCGATGGCCTGGTTGCCGGTCATGGCGCCGAGAGCCTGGACGTGACTCGAGGAATTCATCAGCTCCCAGAGTCGCTGGGCGCCGAGGCGGGCAAGAGTGTGATCGATGTGGATGGTTCCGCGCAGGCGCTCCACGTCCTCTGCGGTGTAAGTACGCTCAATGCCGCTCCAGCGTGCATCGGTTTTCCAGGTATGGGTGATATCGAGGCCGTTGTTGTTGGCAGTCACTGTCGTTTACCTCTTTCCTTCTGTTGTTGCTAAGTTGCGTACAAAAAGGGCTGTCTGCGCCGGTGACGGACGTGCCAGGGAAGGCACACGCGCAATCGCGCAGAGGATGCGACACAAAAAGGCCGGCCCTGGATGCACTTCGGGCAGTACAGAGAATCGAACCACTTTGAACGCGGCGCTGGTTGACGCCGGTTCGGAGAGAAGGCCCACAATGCCTGGGGCCGGAGGGCAACTTGTATCACGGGTATTTCGATTGAAATCGCAGGGCGCCGGAAAAGCGTTAGTCCACGCCCTATCCATCCGGTGTGTTAGAGGCAACAAAGGTCGCCGTGGTTGCATTTTTTGCATATGCGATCCCGCCAAGGTAGGGGAGCTTAGGGCAAAAGAGGGTCGGAGGCAAGAGGAAAATGAAAACCAATTCCAAAATAGGACAGACGCGGGTTTCCAGGAGGGCTGGGGGGCTTGCGGGGAAAAATCCGGGTCTTCCACAACTTCCGCACAAAGTTCAGCAGGCTGATGGCGGCTTGGGCTTGCATCCTTGGCGTGGCTGCTTCAAGCTCTTTGTATGCCGACTGGGAAGTCAACGAAAGCCGCCGCCCCCTGCCCCATCTGCTCGGGCACGGGCTGGCGCATGGTGCCGGTGGAGCACAACGGCCGCCAGGTGGAACAGGCGACGCGTTGCGAATGCGTCCTTCAACTGCAGGGCGGGCGCTTGCTGGAGGCGGCGCGGATTCCACGCCGCTACCGGCACTGCGAGCTCTCCAACTTTGAGCATGAAGGGCCATTCCGCTCGCTGGCTTCGGCGCACATGGCTTCGCTTCGCTTCGTCGAGGAGTTTCCGCTGGAGAGCGCGGGGCTGCTGTTGACCGGGCCAATTGGCTGCGGCAAGACCCACCTCGCGGTGGGCGTCGCCAAAGAACTGATCGCAAAGAAGAATACGGCGTGCCTGTTCTACGATTACCGCGAGTTGCTCAAGCAGATTCAGAACTCCTACAACTCCTCGGTGCAGGTGACCGAGATGGAAGTGTTGCGGCCGGTGTTCGAGGCGGAGGTGCTGGTGCTGGATGAGTTGGGCGCGGCCAAGCCGACAGAGTGGGTGTGGGACACGGTCTCGCACATTCTGAACACGCGCTATAACGACAAGCGGACCACGATCATTACGACCAACTATCAGGATCTGCCGCCCGCGGGCGCAGAGCCGGAGGGACGGGCGGTGAGGGCATCCCGGGAGGAGACGCTGGGAGATCGCATTGGAGAACGCATGCGCTCGCGTCTGCATGAGATGTGCCGGGTGGTGCGGGTCGAGGGCGAGGACTTCCGCATGAAGTACAAGAGCGCCAGTTTGCGCTGATCGAGCCCGCTTCCCAGATTCGCCAACTGCGGGCGGATGTGGGCCAGTTATGCACTGGTCAGCTCACGGTACACAATTGCAACATGGCTGGCAGGTAGTCGCGTGCGGCGGAGCGGAAATACCATTGCCGGGCGCGGGCCGATTCGCCCGCTGCGTCGTAGACGCACGCGAGGGTGAACTCTGCCTCGGGGTCTCCGCTGACGGCGGAGAGAGCAAGCGCTCCGCACTCTTCCTTACTCATCCGGAGGGTGGGGAAAGAAGCTAGAAAGCGGCACAGCTCAGGGAGCTTTGCGCTCAGGATGATTGGCAAATTTACTTCCGTAAAATCTTCTTCCATGGTGCTTACGAATGGCATGTCCCCCACACTCCTGGTGCGCGTAGTCTGCCAAAGCGCGACGGCCCGGGCAGTGACTCTGGTCCGCCTCCGGATGTTCGCCGCGTCACAAATCACATCGGCACATTGCAGACTGTTATTCACTCGAAACTTTGAACTCTGAGGTGTGAACCCGGAATGGCGGAAAAGCACTCGGTAGGAGGAATCGATTGGCTGGCTGAAAAGCTTGGGGTTCGCCGGTTGGTCTTCGCGATACACTAGCCGGGTGTTGACCCGTAATGAGTTCGACGCCAGCCACGACGAGGAGTTCTTCGCGGAACTTCCGGCCACCCCGGCGGTGTTCGTGCTGCGTCCGAAGCGCACCGGAGCCGAGCCTTACGTGGGCAAGACGGTGAACCTGGTCCGCCGCTTGCGGCGATTGCTGTCGGCGGCCGAGGGACGAAGGCTGAGTCTGCGGGAACGGGTTTCCGCCGTGGAGTGGTGCGCGGTGGGCGGAGACTTCGAGGCGGGATTCGCGCTCTATCGGCTGCTGCGGGCGGAGTTTCCGGAGAAGTACGCGGAGCGGCTGCATCTGCGGCCCGCGCCGCTGCTGCAACTGCTGCGGGACAATCCCTATCCGCGGATTGCGGTCACCTCGCGCATCCGCTCCCTGCGCTCGGGAAGCGCGTACTTCGGTCCGTTTGCTTCGCGGGCCGAGGCCGAGCAATACGCCAACGACTCGCTGGATTTTTTTCTGCTGCGGCGTTGCGTGGATGAGCTGGCACCGGATCCGAAGTTTCCGGGCTGCGTTTATTCCGAGATGAAGATGTGTCTGGCGCCCTGCTTTAAGGGATGCACCGACGAACGCTATGCGGAAGAGTCGGCGCGGGTGGAACGGTATCTCGAAAGCGCGGGTCACTCGCTGGTGGTGGAGATCAGCCGGGCACGGGATGAGGCCAGCGCGCAATTGGAATTTGAAGCCGCGGCGGCAGCCCATGCGCGACTGGAAAAGCTGAAGGCGGTGCAGAGCCGGATTGCTGAGATCGTGCATCGCATCGACCGGCTGAATGGATTGCTGCTACAACCATCGCACCGGCCGGGGCACATCGCACTGTTCCGGATTGCCGGAGGGATGTTGCAGGGGCCGATTGCCTTCGACCTGCGAGCACGCGGGCTCAACCGTCAACCGAAGCAGGCCAAGGAACAAGCGGAGGGCGATGCGTCGCAGAATGCTACTTCGGAATCCCACATTCGCCAAAAGATGGCGGATGTGGGCCACCCCACTTCTCAGAATAGTGCGGGCGTGATTGCGCAGAGCATGGAAGCTCGCATCAATGAGTTGCTGCGCACGATGGAGCCTGCCAAGCCGAAGAGCGCGCAGGAGTGGATGGAGCATCTGGCGATTCTGAAGCGGTGGTACTACCGCACCAACAAGGTGGGCGAAATTTTCTTCGAAGACGAACACGGAGCGCTGCCGATGCGGCGGGTCGTGCGGGCGGTGGGACGAGTCTTCAAGGGAGAAAAGCCGGCGGCCGATTTGAGCGAGACGGCTGGGGATTACTGGATCTTCCGGAGCAAAGAGGCGGGACTGTAGGCGAACTGCCGGCTGACGACAACGCGGGATCTATTGCGCTAGCGGGGAATTGAGCTAATACTTCTATTCCGGCACATACCATAGTAATCTTTGGCCTCAACTGGTTCGCCGCTCGCCTCGGCCCGGAATGTAATTCCGAATCCATCGGCGACCAGCGAACAGGCCGGTACTCTATGAGTGAAAATTCAGAACGGCGTATTTATCCCCGGCACCCTTGCAGCGGTGCGGCGGACATCCTCCGAAACGGGAAGCTCTGGGGGTGGGGCAAGGTGAGCGATATCAGCCGTGGTGGTTGCTACCTCGAAACCGACCAGACCTTGCCGATCGGCACCGAGGCGCAACTTCGGCTGACGATTGCAGACACCTTGCTGGATATCGATGGAATGGTAGCCTCGGCTACTCCAGTGGTCGGTATGGGAATCGACTTCGTGACCGTGTCGCCAGAGCAGGAGAACAAGCTGGCGCGGATCATCGATAAAGTAACGGCCATCGATCGTTCGCCGGGCGTGCAGCAGCCGCCACAACCAGGGAGCACGACGGTTCGGATCAAGCGGGAAGCCGCCCACAATATTCTGGCGACAATCATCAAGCGGATGAACGAAAAAGGCGTTTTGACCAGGCAAGAGCTGGTTGAAATCGTGAAAGCCAACCAATAAGAAATCATGGCTCTGAGCGGGGTTCAACTTCGCGGACACTCTCCCGCTCTCTGATTCTCCCGCTCTCCCACATAGTCCTCCATATTCCTTATTCCTTCTGCCGGCGAAAGACCACGCGGATTCCATCACGCCAGCGTTCGTCGAGAGCGAGCAACTTCCATTCCAACTCAGGCGAAAAATATCGCAGCATGGTTGCGGTGGACGGATGCACGTGCAAGGCAGGCGCGGCGAGGATGAGAATGGGATCGCGCTCGGAGAGAATTCGTCCGGGGAAATATCCGAAGAGTTGGAAGTCGCCGCGGCGATGATGCCAACGGACCCGGGCCCAGTAATCGAGACCCTGTACGGGAAGATGAAAATCCTCGGTGGCCTTGAGTTCGATCACCGCGATGCGACCGTCGCGGGTGATGCCCAGCAGATCGATAACAGCGCGGTCGGAGGCGGCAAAGGCGGGTACCTGCGAGTAGAGCAGCGTGGGGTCCAGGCCAGCGTCGAGCAAGGTGATGTCGCGCTCGATCACCGATTGCAGCCAGCGCTCGGGCTGCAGGCGATAGAAGGGGTGAGTGTGATCGCGACCCACTCGCTTGAGCAGCAGGCGCTCCACCAACTTTACGAGTAGCGGCTCGGTGTCGTTGTTCCACTCATACTCGGCGGGCGCGGCCCCGAAGACGATGCGCTCGCCGAGGCGGAAATGGCGGTCGGGTTCCACGGTGGCGCGGGCAAACTCCAGTCCGTGAAAGCGAAAGCTGACTGCGGAGGAGCTGTGCGCCACGGCTTCCACCCTGGGGCAGAGGGTGGCCATGCGCGCGATGGATTTGGCAAAGCGCTCCAAGGTCTGCTCACGGTTGGTGCACTGTACAAGGCGGGTGCTCAGATTCAGCTCGGTTGCGAGGTCGAGCTCCTCGGCTTGCTCGGTGTGCTCATCGAGCGAGAACAGGCGCCACTGGGCGGCCAGACGATTGAGGTGCGAGAGGCGCAACTGCGCGGTGCGGGTGCATCCTTCCGGGAGAACCAGCGCAAGCGCACCGGTATGGGAATCCGCCGCGAGATGCTGGCGGCAGTAATCGAGCCAGAGAACGGCCACGGCCACGGAATTATCTATGGTGCTCTGGGACTCACCGTGGCCGCAGCCGACGAGCGCGATCCGCTCCTGACCACGGCGCAGCAGGCCGCGGGTGCAGACGGCTCCGAAGGAATGCTCAAGGTCCGCAGAGGAGGTGAGGCGCTCGAGTCTCCATCCGGGGAAGAGGCGGGCCACGGCGCGCTCCAGGGTACGCTGATAGGCGGCACGCATGGCCTTGAGCGCGGAAGGAGATTGCCGCTCGGCTTGGGAGCAGATCTCCATGCGCGAGGGTTTGGGTTGGCCGAAGCGAAGCACCGACAGCTTTAGAATTCCATTCTTGACCTCGGCGCTGATGGCGCGACGGACCATGTTGCTCTCCTCCGACCAGATCTGGAGCAGGCAACGGTCACGTTCGGGCGCGGCGGAGTAGTGCGCGGTAGAGAAGTCAAAGAGCATCTTGCCATCTTCCACCACTACCGCAGTGGGATTTTCGGCGATGTAGCCGGAGACGAGATCGGCAATTTCTTCCGGTGTCTGCGCGGCGCTCATCGGCTAGTTCTTCTTTCCGGACGGCGGTGAAACCTTTTTAGGCTGCAACGAAACGTCTTCGAACTCGATGTCGGCGGGCGCAGCGAATCGCTCACTCTGGCGGCCCCACCGGCGGAAGCCGGGAGCGTCAAAATGCACGCGCAGTTTATAGAGGCCCTTGCGGGGAATGCGGGTGTTTCGTCCGTAATGGTAGAGCCACGACTGGATGACCGGAGGCATTTCGCCGGGGCCGTAAGGTTTGCCATCGGCGGCGATGAGGTTGGCCTGCGGCTTGAGTTGGGGAATCAGCCTTCCGGTACGGGAATCGCGGACCAGAACCGCGAGCCTGACGTTATCCTTGCCGGTCAACTCGAGCAGATTCTTGGGGTGGAGTTTGGCGCCTGCCAGAGGCATGGAGAGTCCGGAGTAGTCGAGGGCGTAAGCGACAAAGTAATCACCCGCGGGGTTCTCAACGCCGGAGACGGATTGCTGCCAGAGCGTAGTGATGGCGGCGCTGAGTGCAGCATTCGACGGTTTGAGCAGTTCAGACTCATTGGCAGAGGCAGTGGCCGTCGCCAGAGGAAGCTCCAACATTGCCTCCTGCACAATGGGCACGGGCGGAAACTCAGCGACTGTGGTGTGCTCGAAGTTGCTGCGGCCGACGGTGACACGCAGGGTGTAAACGCTATCGGCATCGAGAGGAAAGTTGCCGCCGTAGGCGTTCATCAAGGGATACCAACCGAAGTCCACTGGCACAGATTGCTCATTGCCGTTGGCGTCGGTGAGAGTGGCGCGCAGGGTGAGACCGGGTACCATCCTTCCGTCGGCGAGGTTGAGGACGAAGATGCGGAGGTGGACGTTGCCGTCGGGAGCCTCATGCCAGGCGAGCGTGCCGCCGGCAGCTTTGTCCCACCAGCCTTCGGCAGGAGTAATGGTGAAGGCGATGCGGAACTCTCCGGCGCGAGCGTCTCCGACCAGCGGACCGGAGTTTGCCAGCACCCAATCGAGGATCGCCGTGTCAGCCTTGCCCTGCTGCTCGGCCAGAAGAAGCTGGGCCGGTGTGCTTGCGCCCGATGCAGCCTGGGGAGGGTGGAGCGGAGTGGAAGTGTCGGGCGTTGCCGTGGTGGTTGCGGGCGCCGGGAACGGCGCAGGCTGCTGAGCAAAAGCGGCCAGGGCAGATAGAGCGAGAAAAAGTGCGGCAAGAACTGCGGAACTATAGCGCCAATCGGAGCTGAAACGTTGAGGCAAACCATCCTCCGGCTTTCGAGGTGAGACGGCGAAGCCGAGGCCCGGCTCCGGCACGTTGTGCAGCAGCGGGCGGAGCATCTCTGCCACCCACTCTACACTCAATTCGGTGAGGCCGCGCATTACTCCTCCGGCAACCTTACGGCCGCCAGTCGACGCACCAGTGGTCCGTCTTGGGGCAGAGCCTGGAGCAGTTGCTGCACACTCCGCCGCAGCACCGGATGCTCGACCTCGGGTGCAATCTCCGCCAGCGGCGCGAGTACGAAGCGGCGCAAGTGCATCGCTGGGTGAGGAACGGTAAGCGCCGGTGTGTGGATGATGCGGCACCCATACAACACCATATCAAGATCAATGACGCGCGGCCCCTTGGGAGTGAGATCAGGCGAGCTACGCTGGCGTCCCATGGCGCGCTCGAGGGCGAGCAGGCGCCGCAACAAGCGCTCCGGAGCATCCGGAGATGGATCGTCCACGCGCAGAGCCACGGTCGCATTCACGAACCAGGGTTGCGCGGTGAACTCGACCGGCTCGGTCTCATAGGCATCGGAAAGGGCGGTGATTTCGGCAAAGCCGCGCAGAGAGGCGATGGCCTGACGCAGGTTGCGCAGGCGGTCGCCGAGGTTGGAACCCAGTGATAAGAAGACTTGCTCCATGTACTCCGTGAATACCGGCAAGATATTTTCTTGCGGTCATTGTAGCGGACAGGTGCGAAAACACTGGCCCGGAACGCCACAATAGATAGTATGGATTCGGCGCTGGGTTCGGCAACATACAATCGGTTGGGTATGGCAGAGGGCGGAAATACGCATGAATACGGCGCCGGAACTGTCGTCCTGTGGAAAAACCCGCATAAAATCAGGCGAAAGTGCTTGTCGCTCATAAAATCACTGAGTTAATATGTGCGGGACTGAGGCGCAGTCGCGCTTCATCTTCAAGGAGGAATACTCACATGGCTGCAGGCTTGACCAAGACCGCTCTCGTTCGCCTATTGGCGGAAAAGCTGGAAACCAGCAACAAGGCCGCTGGACTGTTCTTAACCACCCTGGCGGAAATCGCGGTGAAGGAAACGAAAAAGAACGACGTATTTGTGCTTCCCGGCTTGGGCCGTCTGAAGAAGTCGGCTCGCAAGGCGCGCATCGGCCGTAATCCGCAGACCGGTGATCCGATCAAGATTCCGGCCAAGACCGTCGTGAAGTTCTACGTCGGCAAGGCGGTGAAGGACGCGATCGCCCCGCCGAAAAAGTCGAAGGCTTAGTCTCCGCAAGAATAAGGTTTGTCACGGTGAAAGCCGGCCCCTCGGGGTCGGCTTTTTCCATTTGCCGCGCGCCGCACCGCAGGAGAGGGTCACGGGGCAGCGTTACAGGATGGCGTTACAGAATGACAATGGTGATGCCGCGATTGGCGCGTCCGAGGTCGCGATCTTCCTTGATGGCCTTGTCGCGTTTCATCAGCGCCCAACTGGCTTCATTGGACAGGCGGAAGTCTTCCCCGGGGATGAAGTCGGAGATGAAGCCATTGCGCTTGAAACGGTCGAGCGCCTTCCAGACCTCCTCGCGCAAGCGTCCGCCGGCTCCGCTGGAGCCGTATCCGTGGATCAACTTGAGGACCGGCACGCCTTCGGCGCGCGCGGCGGCCAGGGAGCGGTCCAAGCGCAACAGTCCGACATTCACCGTTGGGTGGTCCTCCTCGAGATTGATCATCTTGCACGGCACGAGTTCATCCTAACGGTTCGCTCACCAAAAGAAAAACTAAGCAAAGATGCGGGAACTCGGGGAAGCTGCGGCGGGGGTTCTGCATTCCCGAGGGTCGAATGAAGTGATTGATAATCAATAACTTGTAAGTAAGGCGCCAGAACAGGAAGATTCCCCGAGAAAAATTCCTTCAGCGCATTGACAACAACACGCTCATATTTCATGATTTCATTGTGCTGATACCAGCAGCCAACGTCTGTAGGTGGCCAGTGCGGCCACGGAGCAAAATTCATGAACCTAGGAGGATCAAGACAATGACGCTACTAACCCGTTGGGAACCCATTCGCGAGCTTGCCGGCCTTCAGGAGCGCATGAACCGGTTGTTTAACGATTCATTCAGCTCCGTCTCCAGCCAGGAGTCGCTGTCGGCCGGCTCATTTGTCCCGCCCGTGGATGTGTACGAGGACGAGCAGGGAATCCGGTTGAAGATGGAAGTGCCCGGAATCGATGAGAAAGACATTGATATTCGCCTGGAGAACAATCTGCTGACCGTGCGCGGCGAACGCAAGCTGGAGAAAGAAACCAAGGAAGAGAACTACCATCGCATTGAGCGCAGCTATGGGAGCTTTACCCGCAGCTTTAGTTTGCCGAACACGGTGAATTCCGAAGAGGTGAAGGCGAGCTACGCCAAAGGCGTGCTGACGATTCATCTGGGCAAGCGCGCCGAGGCTCGGCCGAAGCAGATCAAGGTGGATGTCACGCCGGAGATCGCGGAAAAAGCGGCTAGCAGCAAGTAACGGCAGAGCTGGAGACGACGTGATCGTACCATCTCTGCCAAAGAAAGGCAGATATGGGGCACCCGGGGATTGAAGAGTCCCATCCATTTGGGGTGTTGGAAGGATTCGTGGAATCCTCCAGCTCCCCTTTCAAGTTTCAGGACTAGAATTCATCCGCCGCGATTTGGCTACTGGGTAGTTGGAGAATCGAGCGGCGGCGCAAGGAGCAATTATGGCAATCCGTTGGGATCGATTGACCGTCAAGGCGCAGGAAGCCATGCAGCGTTCGAATGAGTTAGCGGCTGAGAATGGCAACCCCGAAGTTCTCCCGCTCCACCTGCTGGCGGCATTACTGGAGGATCGCGAGGGAATTGTGGTGCCCTTGCTGACTCGCGCCGGGGTGCAGATGGGGGCGTTGCAGCCGCAGGTAGTGCGCGAAATCGCCGGGCTCCCGAAGCTCGCCAACGCAGCGGCTCAACCGCATCTTTCGGATACGACTTCGGAATTGCTGGACCTTGCCTTCAAGGCCGCGGCGGATTTCAAGGATGAGTATGTTTCCACCGAACATCTGTTGCTGGGGCTGATCGGGCTGAAACGCGATCCGGCACAGAAATTGTTGAGTGATCTGGGCGTCTCGAAGGACTCGCTGCTGAAGGCGCTGGCGGCAGTGCGCGGCAATCAGACGGTGACCGATCAGAATCCCGAGTCGAAGTACCAGGCGCTGGAGCGTTATGCGCGCGATCTGACGGAGCTGGCGCGGCGGGGCAAGCTCGATCCGGTGATTGGGCGCGACGAAGAGATCCGGCGCACCATCCAGGTTTTATCGCGCCGCACCAAGAACAATCCGGTACTGATCGGCGAGCCGGGTGTCGGTAAGACGGCAATCGTCGAAGGTTTGGCGCAGCGCATCGTGCAGGGAGATGTGCCGGAGCAGCTCAAGAACAAGCGCGTGGTTTCGCTGGATCTGGGCGCCATGGTGGCCGGGGCGAAGTATCGCGGCGAGTTCGAAGACCGGCTGAAGGCCGTGCTCAAGGAAATTGAAGAGAGCGCGGGCACGATCATTCTGTTTATCGACGAGCTGCATACGCTGGTGGGAGCAGGCGCCGCCGAAGGCGCCATGGACGCGAGCAATATGCTGAAGCCGGCGCTGGCTCGCGGTGAACTGCGGGCGATTGGCGCGACCACGCTGAACGAGTACCGCAAGTACATCGAAAAAGATGCGGCCTTCGAACGGCGTTTCCAGATTGTCTATGTCGGCGAACCCTCGGTCGAGGACACGATCGCAATTCTGCGCGGGCTCAAGGAGAAATACGAGGTTCATCACGGAGTGCGCATCAAGGACTCGGCGATTGTCTCGGCGGCGATATTGTCGCATCGCTACATCAGCGACCGTTTTTTGCCGGACAAGGCGATTGACCTGATTGATGAGGCCGCGGCTTCGCTGCGTATTCAGATTGACTCGATGCCGACGGAGATCGATCAGCTACAGCGTCAGGCCACGAACCTGGAGATCGAACGCCAGGCGTTGAGGAAAGAGAGCGACGTGAACTCCAAAGAACGGCTGGCCCTCGTGGAACGTGAGCTGGCGGAAATCCGCGAGCAGACCAATGCGTTGAAGGCGCGCTGGCGCGAAGAGAAGGACAGCATTGCCGAGGTCCGCAAGCTCAAGGAAACCATTGAGCAGCTCAGGCTGCACCAGCAGGAGGCGGCGCGGCGCGGCGAATACGAACGCGCCTCGCGCTTGCAATATGACGAACTGCCCAAGGCGGAGCACAAGCTGGCGGAGCTGACAGGGAAGCTGGAAGGCAATCAGCGGCGCATGCTGAAAGAAGAGGTGGACGAAGAAGACGTGGCCCGCATTGTCAGCCGCTGGACGGGGATTCCGGTCTCGAAGATGCTGGAAGGCGAGGTGAAGAAGCTGGTGCAGATGGAGTCGCGTCTGCGGCAGCGGGTGATCGGGCAGGACGAAGCGCTGGAGAAGGTTTCCAATGCAATCCGGCGTTCGCGCGCAGGCTTGAGCGATCCCCGGCGTCCCATCGGCTCATTCATCTTCCTTGGCCCTACAGGCGTGGGCAAGACCGAACTGGCCAAGGCGCTGGCGGAGTTTCTGTTCGACGATGAGCACGCCATGGTACGTATCGACATGAGTGAATATATGGAGAAGCACTCGGTTTCGCGGCTGATCGGCGCGCCTCCGGGATATGTGGGATACGAAGAAGGCGGACAACTCACGGAAGCGGTGCGCCGCCGTCCGTACTCGGTGCTGCTCTTCGATGAGATTGAGAAGGCGCATCCGGATGTGTTCAACGTCTTTTTGCAGATCATGGACGATGGGCGATTGACCGACGGCAAGGGGCGCGTGGTAGATTTCAAAAACACGATCCTGATCATGACCTCGAACATTGGATCGCTGTCGCTCTCTGGAGACCTGAGTTCGCCGGAGCGCTTTGCCCGGGCGAGCGAGCAGGTGCTGACCGCGCTGCGCGGGCACTTCAAGCCGGAGTTCCTCAATCGCGTGGATGACATCGTGGTCTTCCGTCCGCTGGGAACCGCGGAGCTTACGCAGATTGTCGATCTGCGGCTGCACGATTTGGAGGAGCTGCTGGCGGCACGCAAGGTTACGCTGGAACTCACCCCGGCCGCCAAGCACACGCTGTTCACCAGTGGCTACGATCCGGCCTACGGAGCGCGTCCTTTGAAGCGGGCGATTCAGCGCTTGATTCAGGACCCGATGGCGATGAAGATTCTGGATGGAGAGGTACTGCACGGCGATCACGTTGTGGTGGATTCCAAGGACGGCAAATTGACCTTCGAGGTACATCACAAAGAGGCCGAATCCGCACCGGAAGCCGCTACGCAACCCGCGTAGCTTGATTGCAGGCAGGAATTCGAACGCCTTGAGGAAACTCAGGGCGTTGTTTTTTGGCCAATCAGTTTGGGTTCATCAGTAGGTAGAGTGCGGCGGTGCGCAGCACAATCAATGCGCCCCACATGGCGATGCCTGCAATTCTCAGGTCCGCGACGGCGGCGGAGATTTCAGGCACAGCCGGTAATAGCCCGAAGGCAAGCAGGAAGAGCGCCAGCCAGTGAGCCCATCTTCGATGACTCCACAATCCGACTGCGGCGATGAAGTGGACGAATGCCGAAAGCAGGTAGGCCAATGCGCCGCGCAACGCAACTTCCTCCCCCACAACCCAGGCTCCGGAGTTGAAGGGCAACACGCCTAAGGCAACGCAGCTTCCGAAGAAGGCGGCGAGCAAGGCAAAAGCCGCAAGCAGCAACGCGACCAGGGATTCGCCACGCGCGCGGCTATGCGGCCTTTCGTCTGCCTCTTGCGGCGAGACCGGTTCAGGCCAGATCAAAGAGCAATACCTCGGACTCTTCCGTGGCTTCCAGCGAGAGGCTGGTTTCATGGGAGACGCCAGCGCCGTCGCCTTGATGAAGTTGGGTGGCGTTCTGCGTCCCATCATGGAGGACCGCTGCGCCCTTTGCCATCTGCAGCCAGGCGTAACGGCCTTGGGCCAGGGTAATCGGCAGACTCTCACCCGGAGAGAGTTTGGTCACCAGAAGTTTGGCGTCGGCGTGGATCTTCACCGAGCCTTGCTCTCCGGCAGGCGATGCGATGAGACGCCATTGTCGGCGTTTCTCTTCATCGGGAAACGGTTTCTGCTCATAACTTGGCGTGACATTCTGCTTATCTTTGTCAGGAAAAATCCAGATCTGCAGCAGATGCACGGGCTCGGTTGGCGAGGGGTTGAACTCGCTATGCACGATCCCCGATCCGGCACTCATGCGCTGACCGTCACCGGGGTGGATGACCTCGCCGGTTCCCAGGCTGTCGCGATGCTCCAGCGAACCGCTCAACACGTAGGTGATGATTTCCATGTTGTCGTGCGGGTGCATCCCGAAGCCGCGTCCGGCGGCAATCACATCCTCGTTGATAACCCGCAGCGCCCGGAAGTGAACGTGCTTCGGGTCGCGATAGTCGGCGAAAGAAAAGGTGTGATAGGTGTTGAGCCATCCATGCTCGAAGTGTCCGCGCTGACCGGCGGGCCGAAGGGTGATCATGAGTCTCTCTCTTTCTTCTCTCTCAGCCGCGTGTTCCGTGGCCTCTACAGTAATAGATGTTGCAACGTATAATAACGATTCATATAACAGTCTGCGCAACTTGAAGGGACCTACGGCGCGTCTCACAGAAAAAGGGAGGCTAGACATACATGGCGAATACAAAAAGCAAGACCAAGCAGGCAACGTCACAGACAGCCGGGAAGCGCTCGGCATCTGCGAAGACCAAAAAGCCGAGCGCAGGGCGCAAGTACAGTCCCGCGGCAAGCGAGTATGTGAAAGAAGAGATGAAAGAAATGAAGCAAGGCAAGCTCGAGAGTGGGGGGAGCGGCAAGACGGTTCACAACCCGAAGCAGGCCATCGCGATCGGATTGTCAGAGGCGCGCAAGGCAGGCGTTAAGGTTCCGAAAAAGCCATCGGAAAAGGCCGCCTGAGTTCGATCCCGCACGGCCCGCATGGTAGATGCGGGCCGCGGTCGAATCCGCTTGGGTTACTAGCTAACGTTATTTGCTGACTCTACTTGCTGGCGCTACTGGCCGCTGCGGGAGACGTGCTGTCCGTGCTGCTGCCGGAGTTGCCTCCCGCACTGCCATTCGAGGTGCTGGCCCCGCTACCGAAACCATTGCCAGAGCTGCCGGAAGCGGTTGCGCCGGAACTTCCATTCCCATTGCCATTATCTTTGCTGGCCGAAACGCTCTCCGGGTTGCCCTCTGACTTTGCGGAGCCAGAGGAGGCGGGGGTTGTATTCTTGCGGGCGTAATCGGTCACATACCAGCCGGAGCCTTTGAATTGCACGGCAGGGGCAGAGATCAACTGTTGAATTTCGTCTCGGCCGCACTGTGGGCAGGTCGTCAGCGGAGCGTCAGAGAACTTTACGATGCGCTCGAAGCGATGAGCGCAGGCACGGCATTTGTACTCGTATAAAGGCATGGTTCCTTCGGGTGAACTCCCGCCGCGAAAGGGTAGCGCGGCGTTCTATTGCAACATTCACTACTTTGATTCTAGGTTCCTCCGGGGGATGCGGTCAATTTTCGGGCTTTCGCCTCTGGTACACTTCGCCTTTGGTGCATCGGTGACGGCCAGGCCGGTGGCCGCTGCTCGGGAGGCAAAAGCATGTCCGGGATCCAATCCACAAACCAACCCACGCTCTACCTGGTCGGCACCCCCATCGGCAACCTGGAGGACATTTCGCTGCGGGCGCTGCGCATTCTCAAGGAAGTCGATCTGATTGCCTGCGAGGACACGCGGCAGACCGCGAAGTTGCTGAACCATTACGGGGTTGAAACCCGCACCATCAGCTACCATCAGCACAACGAATTGACCCGCTCGGCGGAGCTGATCATGCACCTGGAGCAAGGGCACTCGATCGCCCTGGTGACCGACGCGGGGATGCCGGGGGTGTCCGATCCGGGCTTCCGGCTGGTGTCGCTGGCGATCCGGCACAAGATTCCGGTGGTTCCGATACCGGGGGCGTCAGCCTTCCTCAGCGCGCTGGTGGCGAGCGGCCTGCCGACCGACTCGTTTGTCTTCCACGGCTTTCTGCCCTCTAAACTGGGGCAGCGCCGCAAGCTGCTGGAGGAGATTCAGCACTCCGTCCGGACGCAGATTTTTTACGAGGCGCCACATCGCCTACTGGGCACGCTGGAAGACGTAGTGGACGTGCTCGGCCCGCATCGCCGCGTGGTGGTGGCCAGGGAAGTCACGAAAATGTACGAGGAGTTTCTCCGGGTTACCGCCGCCGAGGCCTACGACGATTTCAAAAAACGCGAAGAGGTGCGGGGAGAGATCACCCTGCTCATCGGACGTGCTGAGGAACAGCACGGCCTCCCGGCAGTAAAGCAAAAGAACGCGCGCACCCGGGTCCGCGAGCTGATGAAGGCCGAGGAGATCGACGAGAAGGAAGCGATGAAGCGGGTGGCGAAGGAGATGGGAATCAGCAAGAGCGATGTGTACCGGGAATTGCAGAAGGATGGCAAGAAGTAGGAGTGGTGAGCCTTAGGGAATCCGATCTGAAAATCTTGGGTAGACAAGTTTCCGGATGGCACGCAAGACCTGCAGGAGGCTCCTATTTCTCTACCCCTTAGCTGCTCCTGAGTGTGCTTGTGCCGTTGCGTACTGGTAATTTGCTCGGGTAGCCGATCTCAGCAGTGGTAAGCTAGTGGCCTCCCGTCACTCCGGTTCGGACGGCTCACCGGCTCATTTTGCTGGCCAGCGGACAATTTGCCGGGAGAGAAAAGTCGCCAGGATCACGTTGGCGCTCGGGACCGGCAAACTGAAAATCCTTCTGTACAACCCCGACAACGGCATCACGCAGAACTTCATGCCACACCTCTGGATGTTTCTACTGCAGGCGCTCACGCCCGCCGGCCATGAGGTGGTTCTGATCGACGGCAACACCAGGCCGATGAGCGACGCCGAACTGGTCCAGTTCGCGGTCTCGGAAGGGATTGGACTGGTCGGGATCGGGGCTATGACCCGCATGATTGCCAAGGCGTACCGCGTGGCGGATTCGATTCGCGCCGCTGGCATTCCAGTCGTCATGGGCGGTCCGCACGTCACCGAAGTTCCCGATGAAGCGCTAGGACGTGACGGCGGAGCGCGTCATGCCGACGCACTGGCTCTGGGCGAAGCGGATGAAACCTGGCCGCGGATTGTGGAGGATGCGGCGCGGGGCCAACTCAAGGAGATCTACACCGCGACCGATGCCTCAGGGGCGGATCGCAAGCCGACGTTGCAGGATTACCCGGCGGTGCCTTGGGAATCTCTCGACCTGCAGCAGTTCAATCGAATCCCGTCCTTTGCGCGTAGGTTCATGCACCGCTTGGGATATCCGTGGGAGACCTTTCACATTATCCCCATCGAGTCAGGACGCGGCTGTCCTTATGGATGCGAGTTCTGCACGGTCACCGGATTCTTTGGCGATACCATTCGTTTCCGCTCAAACCAGAGCGTGGTCGAAGAAATGCTCAGACTTAAACAGCGCGCCCGCAACACCAAGGGCCAGGTCGCGGTCTTCTTCGTCGACGACAATTTTGCGATCAATGTGAAGCGCACCAAGTCCCTTCTGCGCGACATCATTGCTGCGGGAGCAGAGCTTTCCTGGGTGGGGCAGATCAGCGCCAATCTGTTGCGTGACGAGGAACTGCTGGATCTGATTGCGGCCTCCGGCGGGCGGTGGATTTTTATCGGCATGGAGTCGCTCGATCCCGCCAATCTGGCCAGCGTCAATAAAGGCTTCAATAAGCCGGAGGAATATGCGGGCGTGCTCCAGGCGCTGGCACGGCGCCACGTCTATGCGATTACCTCGTTCATCTTCGGACTGGATCACGACACCCCGGGGGTGGCCGAGCGCACCTTGGAGCAAATCCGCGAATGGCCGCCAGTTCTGCCAGTTTTCGGGCAGATTACGCCCTTCCCGGCAACGCCGATGTATGCCCGCCTGGAACGCGAAGGACGGCTGACACGACCGAAACACTGGCTTGAGTTCGCCCCATTTCAGATGGCGCACACTCCTCTGCAAATTACCGTACCGGAGGTGCAGGTCGAGGCGCGGTATGCATGGACGAACTCGTACAGTCCGGCCGCAACCCGGAGCGCGCTGGAGTCGATCGCGAACGAACCGGCGGCTTACAAGATCAGCCATCTTGCGTCCCGACTCTTCTTCCGCGGAATCTATTTCCCGCAAAAGGGCGCCTGGCAATGGCTGAAGCTCATAGCTCAAAATCGCGGGTCGGTGTGGAGCGTGCTCAGGGACTCGTTTACCCGTTGGCATGGGAGCCCGGATGGCGCGGGAAGCAAGACTTCAACCGCCGTTCGTGAAGCGCTGCCGGGAGCATCGGCTGGCGCGGTGAGGTACAGTGCGCAGCCTACCCAAGGCGGCCCGGAAACGGACCCACCATCAGAAATCTGAAGGCTTATTCCTCGGCGGCGCGCAGCAGCTCCTGGGTGTACTCGTGCCGGGGGGCGCTGATAATTTGCTCGGCGTCGCCAATCTCGACGATTTTGCCGCGGCGCATGACGGCGATGCGGGTGGAAAGATAGCGGACTACAGGCATGGAGTGGGAGATGAACAAGTAAGTCAGGCCGAACTCTTTTTGTAATTTCTTGAGCAGGTTCACGATCTGCGCAGCGACGCTGACATCGAGGGCGCTGACCGCTTCATCAGCGACGATGAAGCGGGGACGTAGGGCGAGAGCCCGGGCGATCCCAATGCGCTGGCGCTGGCCGCCGCTGAACTCGTGGGGATAGCGGCCCAGAGCGCCGACTTCCAGACCGACGGCGCCCATCAGTTCGGCGGCGTGCTGGCGAAGGATGGGCTTGCCGAGCTCTTCGTGAATGGCCAATGGCTCGGTGACGATCTCCTCCACGGTGAGGCGCGGGTCGAGCGAGCCAAAAGGGTCCTGGAAGATAATCTGCATCTCGCGCCGGGTTTCGCGCAGCGCACGCGCACCGAGCGAGGTGATCGCGATGCCGTCAAAGCGCACAACTCCGCTGGTGGGCTCGATGAGGCGCAGCAGCATCCGGCCCAGGGTGCTCTTGCCGCAGCCGGACTCGCCGACCAAGCCGAGGGTCTCACCCGGTTCAATGGTGAAGGAGACGTCATCGACGGCGCACAGGCCCTGGCCAGTGCTGCGCCCGTAGGCGTCGGTGGTGTCATAAACCTTCGTGAGATGTTCGGCTTCCACTAACCCCGTGTTCAAACCCTTGTTTATTCCTGTGTTCAACCCTGTCTCCAGCCCCATGTCGAGCAGCGTACCACGCCGCTCGATGAGCGGGGAAATCCCGGTCGGCCGGGCGAGCCGACAATATCGCCTCGGAGCGGCAGCCGCTCGCGTGATAAAATTTCCACAGCAAATCCTTGCGAGAGAACCGCTTGATCGAGCTTGCGCCATCTATTCTGTCTGCCGATTTCGGCCGCCTTGTCGAGCAGATACAGCCTGTGCTGGATGCCGGGGCGACCCTGCTTCATGTAGACGTGATGGATGGCCACTTCGTACCTAACATCACGATTGGACCGCCGGTGGTGGCAGCCTTGCGCAAGCACGTGCAGGTGCCGCTCGACGTTCATCTGATGATCGAAAATGCGGACGACTACATTAGCGCATTCGTGGATGCTGGAGCGAACTGGATCAGCGTGCATCAGGAAGCTTGCGTGCATCTGGACCGGGTGGTGGAGCACATCCGCTCACGCGGGGTGCTGGCCGGAGTGGTCATCAATCCGGCAACCCCGGTGGCGACCCTGACCGATATCCTGGACGTTGTGGATTATGTGCTGGTGATGTCGGTGAATCCCGGCTTCGGCGGACAGAGGTTTATTCCCCGCACGCTGGGAAAGATTCGCCATCTTGCGGAATTGCGTGCCGAGCGCCATCTTGGCTTCCGGATTGAGGTGGATGGCGGCATCGCACTTGATACCATAGGTGCGGTGGTGCAAGCTGGAGCCGAGGTCCTGGTCGCTGGCAACGCCGTCTTTGGTCGCGGTGATCCCGGCCACAATGTTCAACAACTTTTGCAGGCCGCGCGTTCGGCCACGTTGCAGAAGGCCTAACCGCTGATTCAGGTTCTACCGAGGTATTTCCGGCATGGTTCGTCGCGTTTTCATCGCTTTGCTGCTGGCTACAAGTTTGCTGGCCGGTGTGGCCTGCAGTAACAAGAAGGCTGCCAACCCGCTGGCTCAGATCAACTCCAAGCAGCCGGATAAGGTGCTCTTCGACCGTGCCATGCAGGCGATGAAGGAGCGCAAATATGATACCGCGCGCCTCACGCTGCAAACCCTCATCAACACTTATCCGGACTCTGAGTTCGTGGCCCGCGCCAAGTTGACGGTGGGCGAAGCCTGGTACCAGGAAGGCACCACGGCGGCGCTGACCCAGGCCGAGACCGAGTTCCGCGACTTCATCACGTTCTTCCCCAACATGCCGGAAGCGGCGGAAGCGCAGCTCAAAATTGCCGATATTCACTATCGCCAGATGGAGAAGCCGGATCGCGATTACGTGCACGCTCGCCGGGCCGAGGACGAATACCGCCAGATGCTGCTGCAATATCCGGACAGCAAACTAGCCGATACCGCCCGGGTGCGCCTGCTGGAGGTGCAAGAAGTATTGGCCGAGCGTGAGTTCCGCATCGCGCGCTTCTATTTCCTGCGCCAGTCTTATCTGGCCTCGATTGCGCGGGCCAGAACGCTCACCGATACCTATCCGTTGTATAGCCGCTCCGATGAAGCGCTGTTCATCCTCGGCCAGGCCTATGAGCAGCAGGCGGATCGCACCCGCGCCGCCAACCTTCCAGAGGTTTTGAAGGCACGCCTGACCAAGGATTATCTCGACCATGCGGCCGAGGCTTACACCCGAATTGTGACTCGGTACCCGGCGATGCCTCGCTATCAGGAAGCCCGCCGTCGCCTTACCGCCATTAACCACCCGGTGCCAACGCCTACGCCGGAAGCGATCGCCCAGAACAAGAAGGAACTGGCGAGCCGCACGTCGAGCACTCGTTACGAGCGCTTTGTAAACAATATGTCCAAGCGTCCAGACCTGAGCGCCGCGGCGCGAGTCGGCTCGCCCTCGCTGGTCGATCCGAAGGAAACGGACGCCCCAGCGCTGGCGCGCGAGATCAATTCGATGGTGAAAACTGAGATGGACGCCAAGAGTGGTACGGGTAAGGTTGCGGTGGAGGCGGTGAACGCGAACGGTAAAGCTCCGGAGAATCAGCCGGCCCCGCGCTCGGCAGAACCGCCGCTGAGCGCCAATGACACTCCCGCCCCCGCGCCTTCCCAACTGAATGAGAGCACGTCGAACTCGGCGACTGAAGCGGCTGCCAGTTCGTCGTCCACCGATACCGCCAAAGACGATGCCAAGAATGCTTCGTCCAGCCGCAAGAAAAAGAAGAAACACCATTTCCACGTCCCTATTCCGCTCTAATGATTGCATTCGGAAACGAAATCTGGCCCACTCGGCATTACCAACGGGTGGGCCTTTTTCGGCCCTTCAGTTCACTGAATCAGTTCCTCTCCATTGACCTTGCCCGGTGAACGCGCTACCTTGGCACAAGTTCACCTCAGACTCCATTCTTACCAGGATCCGTCACAATGCCTCTGCACGTGTTGCTTGCCGACGACAGCGTCCCCGCCCAGAACATGGGCAAGAAGATTCTTGCCGATGCAGGCTATTGCGTACAGACGGTCAGCAACGGTTTAGAGGCCCTGCGAAAAATTGCCGAGCATGCGCCGGACATCGCCATCCTCGACATTTTTATGCCTGGATACACGGGGCTGGAGATCTGCGAACGTCTGCGCGCCAGTGCCGCCACGGCGACGCTTCCGGTCATCCTCACGGTGGGCAAGTTGGAGCCGTATCGTCCGGAAGACGGTGAGCACGTCCACTCGAACGCCGTCATTGTGAAGCCGTTTGCCGCCGCCGAGCTGGTTTCCGCGGTGCGCAGTCTGATTGGAACTGAGGCAACCCATTCGCTCGATGAAGGCGCGGATTTGGCCTCCGATCCGCTGGAGCGCAACGCGGCTGCGGGTGTGGTCTTCGCTGGCCCTTTGGCTGCCGATTCGCCTGCAACTCCGGGGCGTGTGGAAGAGTCGCGAGAGGCGGCGGCGGACGAGCCCCTGCTCCCCTCAATCGCTGCTACCGGCAGTAAAGCGCCGGGGTCTCCACGGGAACCAAGTATCTATACTGACGCGCCGTTTCCCTCGGGCGCGGATTCGAATGAACCGCATGGCCTGACGTTCAATCCGGACGCGAAGTCCACGCCCTTCAGCGCCTCTGCCCTCGACGATCTTATGCCTTCGACATCGCGCTTCACGGCCGAGGATGGGGCGTCGTCTTTCACCGAATTTGACCTAGAGCCGGAGTCCTCTGATTATTCCTCCGCCCCTGAGCCGCTAGGATCTTCCACAGAGGAGCCATTGGCGTCGGTCGCGGGGATGGCTGGTCCCGAACCCGAAGTCGTCATGCCGGAAGCTGTCGCTCCCAAGGAGATTCTTTCTGGTTTGGGCGTAGCGCAGGAGTCGGCGTCCGCCCTTGATGTTCCGGCGCTTGATCCCTTGCTGGATGTGCACGAAGCTGCCCCGAGCATGGCATCGGTAGTCAGCATGGATACGGTCGAACCTCTGGAGGCGTTCACTCCGGAGATCGCTGCCGTCGATTCCGAGCCTGTCCCCGACTCGTCTGCCGGGCCGCTGTCCCCGGAAGAAGAAGACCGCAGGCTGGCATTTGAAGCGCTGTTCAATTCGAGCGAGCCCTTACCTCTGGATGATTTCTATGCTTCGCCTCCCGAGGGCGCGACGGTTCTGCTTCCGAATATCGCCGAGTCTGCAAAGGACCATCCTGACGTCTTCGCGCCGGACTTCGAAATCGAATATGGCCATCATCAGGAGTTCATCTCCCCAGAGCCGACGAAAGCGAAGCTGGACGAAGCCGAGCCGCTGAGCGCGATCGAAATGATCCCCGAGCGCGATCCGCTGTTGGAGAACCCGCTGGAGGAAGCGAACCTTCCAGAAATCGAGGTCGTTCCGGAAGTGGAGAAAGCGTCCGCATCGATCTCGAGTGAGATTGATTCGCCGCAGTTCAGCGAAGCCACTGAGCCGACGCCTGAGTCCGCTGTGATGGCCCCGGTGGAACCGCCGCAGGTCATTCCGGAACCGGAGGTCGCCTCGGCTGCGCAAATCGCCGAGGTTGAGCCTCTTGAGTTTGAAGCAACTCCCGAGCAAGTTGAGGCTGTTCCCGAGTTGGCAGAAGTTCAGCAGATTTTGCTGGAGGATGCACCCTCAGAGACTCCGCAGGCGGCAATGGAAACTATGTACTCCGTTCCGGAATTGCTGCTTGCGTTGCCGGAGCCGGAAATTGCCACACCTACGCAAATTGCGGGGACAGCGCCGACACTCGAGACCGAGCCTCTTGAAGTTGAAGCAACTCCAGAACAGGTTGAGGCTGTTCCCGAGCTAGCAGAAGTTCAGCGGGCTGTTTTGGACGCTGCGCCTTGCGAGACGGAGCAGGTGGCATTGGAAGCGGTGTACTCCGTTCCGGCATTGCCGCATGCCCTGCCGGAGCCGGAGATTGCCGCAACTGCTCCAATTGCCGAGGCAGCGCCGACACTCGAGATTGAGCCTCTTGAAGTTGAACCAACTCCAGAACAATTGGAGTCTGCCCCAGAGCCAGCGGAGGTTCCGCAGGTCGTTCCGGAGGCGACGCCCGTGCTTTCAGAGCCGGAAGCACCGGAGATGGTTCACCCGGAGCTGCATGCGGCTGAGACTTCTTCTCCCGAACTGTCGCTTGGAGCGGACGAAGCCGAACGCGTGAGCCAAGCGGTTGACCGGGTCTTTGACCGCTTCAAACGTTTACTGGTGGCGGCGATTGTGCGCGAACTGGCCCGCCCCGATTAGTCGAAACCTGGGCTGCGGCAAGAGAACCCCAAGAAAATCGGGCGCGGATGATTCCGTGCCCGTTGCCTTGTCACGCTCAAAACGGGCTCAGGCGGGCTCGATTCTCATACTCAAATCCACGGCGCGGGCCGAGTGGGTGAGCGCGCCGACGGAGATAAAATCCACTCCCGCTTCAGCATACTGCCGCACATTGTCGAGCGTAATTCCGCCGGACGATTCGATCTTCATGGCGCTGGACTCCTGACGAATTCGGGCCACCGCCGTGCGGGTCTGCGACGGAGTCATGTTATCCAGCAGAATGGACTCCGCACCGCACTCCAGGGCGCTCTCCAATTCAACCATGTTGCGCACTTCCACCTCGACCGGTTGCTCGCCTTTGCGATTTGCCAGGGCACGCTCGATCGCGATGCGTACGCCGCCGGCAAGATCGATGTGATTGTTCTTGACCAGGATTCCATCCGACAGATCGAGACGATGGTTGAAGCCGCCGCCGCAGCGTACCGCGTACTTCTCCAACAGGCGCAGGCCGGGCACGGTCTTGCGGGTATCGAGAATTCTGGCCCCGGTGCCTTCCACGGCATCGGCGTATTTGCGAGCGGTGGTGGCAATGCCGCTGAGATGCTGCAGCAGGTTCAGGATCAGCCGCTCGCAGCTCAGCAAAACCCGCGCGTTGTGCCGGATGGAGGCGACCGACTCGCCCTTGCGCAAGCGCACGCCATCAAAAATTTCCTGTGGAATGCTCACCTCGGGATAGGCCAGCGATTCGCCCGCAAGCTCAGCGAAGATTTCGAATATGCGCTGCACTGCTCCAATGCCGGCCAACACGCAATCCTCTTTGGCCAGGATGGTTGCCATGGCTTTCTGCTGCGGATCGATGGTCGCCAAAGTGGTGGCGTCGCGGGTGGCCTGATCCTCCATCAACGCGTTTGACAGGATGGCGGTGATCCGACGGCTATTCCAGTTCATGTCCATTTCCTTCCGTTCCTTTGCCGAGTAGTTCGGCGAGCCGCGCCTTGGCGTTTGCAATCAGCGATTCCAGTTCGACCCGGCGGGTCTTCAACCCTTCCACGACCTTTGCCGGAGCCTTGGCGAGGAAGTTCTCGTTGCCGAGTTGGTTGCTGTTGCGCTGATATTCGGCTTCCAGCTTTTCCAGTTCCTTGGTGACCCGTGCGATTTCGGCGGCCACGTCGATCTTCTGCTCGTATACCAGGCGCACTTCAAAGCGGGCAGTCGCGCGGGAGTTGGTGGCTTTGGCCAGAGACTCATCGACAAACGTCAAGGTAGAAACATTGGCCAGCCGCTCAAGGGCCGCGGGGTTGGCTTCGATGATCGAGCGGACCTCGCAAGTGGTGAAGACCTGGATGGGAAGCGCCTCTTTTTGCGGGACCTTCAACTCGGCGCGAATGTTGCGTACGGAAACAATCAGGTCTTGCAGAATCGCCATATCGCGTTCGGCATCGGGATTCAGTTGCGCGGCATCGGTCTGAGGATAGGCGGCCAGGGCGATCGATTTCAGCGGCGTCCTGCCATCGTAGATCGCGCTCCAGATCTCCTCGGTTATAAACGGCATGAACGGCGCAAGCAGGCGCAGCGCGCCCTCGAAAACGCGCACCACGTTGGCAAAGGCCGCCCGCGCTTCCTCGCGATCCGTCGAGAGCAGACGCGCCTTGAGCAACTCGACATACCAGTCGCAGTACTCACCCCAGAAAAAGTGATAGACGACGTGCGCGGCCTCATGGAAACGATACTCACGGAGCGCCGCGGAGACTTCTCCTGAGACGCGATTGAAGCGTGAGAGAATCCAGCGATCTTCGAGCGTCGCAGCGGCAAATCCCTTGAGCCCGAAGCCATCCTTGGGATTGGCCTCGGCGGCAAATTCGCTGAGCGACCAGATGTTCTCGGCCGCCGCGCGATCCACGTTCATGAACAGGAAGCGGGCGGCGTTCCAGATCTTGTTGGCAAAGGCCCGGTAGCTTTCCGTGCGGCTCTCGCTGAAGGCAATGTCGGTGCCGGGCGCGGCCATGGCGGCCAGAGTGAAGCGCGCCGCGTCGGTGCCGAAGCGCTCGATGACGCCGATGGGATCGACCACGTTACCCTTGGTCTTGGACATCTTCTGGCGATCGGCATCGCGCACCAAGGCGTGAATGTACACCTCGCGGAACGGAACTATGTCGCGCTTGTCGGGTTTCTGCTCATCCATCAGATGGCAGCCCAGCATAATCATGCGGGCGACCCAGAAGAAGAGAATGTCAAAGCCGGTGACCAGTGTCGAGGTCGGATAGAACGCATCGCAATCGGGCGTCTTCTCCGGCCAGCCGAGGGCCGAGAACGGCAGCAGACCGGAGCTGAACCAGGTATCCAGCACATCCGTATCCTGCTCAATGTTCACACTGCCGCAATGCGCACACTTGGTTGGATTGGTGCGCTCGACGGTGATGCCCTCACAGTCCGCGCAGTGCCAGGCCGGAATGCGATGGCCCCACCAGAGCTGACGCGAGATGCACCAGTCATGAATGTTTTCCATCCACTGCAGGTAAATCGCCTTGTAGTTTTCAGGCGTGAACTTGATTCGTCCGTCGTTCACCACGTCGCGTGCTACCTGTGCCAGCGACGGACGTCCATCCCGAGTCTTTTTGTTGACGGCGAGGAACCACTGGGTGGAGATACGCGGCTCGACCACGGTCTTGCAGCGGTCGCACTTGCCGAGCGGCACCAGGTAGTCTTTCACGCTGACCAACGCACCGCTCGCCTCCAGGTCGGCCACCACGCGCTCGCGCGCCGCGGAACGCTCCAGTCCTTGGTAGACGCCGGCGTTTTCATTCATATGCGCGGTCTCGTCCATGACGACGAGTTCTTCGAGTCCATGGCGCTTGCCGGCCTCGAAGTCGTTAGGATCGTGGGCGGGCGTGACCTTGACGGCGCCGGTGCCGAACTCGGGCTGCGCCAGTTCGTCGAAAATAATCGGAATCTCGCGGCCCACCAGCGGCAGTTTCACCTTCCTGCCGTGCAGGTGTTCGTAGCGCTCATCGCGCGGATTCACGGCCACGGCGGTATCGCCCAGCATCGTCTCAGGACGCGTGGTGGCGACGACAATGGATTCGCCGGGGAGGTCGACCACGGGATAGCGAATCTCCCATAGCTTGCCCTGAGTTTCGTCGTGCACCACTTCGAGATCGCTGAGTGCGGTCATGCAGCGCGGACACCAGTTCACGATGTAGGTTCCGCGATAGATGAGATCTTCTTCCCAGAAGCGCACGAACGCTTCGCGCACGGCGCGGGAAAGCTGCTCGTCCATGGTGAAGAATTCGCGCGACCAGTCAACCGAATCGCCGAGGCGCTTCATCTGCTCCAGGATGTAGCCGCCGTACTGCTCCTTCCACTGCCAGACGCGTTCGAGGAAAGCTTCACGGCCCAAGTCCTGACGCTTTTTGCCCTCGCTGGCCAACTGCCGTTCCACCATCATCTGGGTGGCGATTCCGGCATGGTCGGTTCCCGGCAGCCACATCGAAACCTTGCCCAACATGCGCTGCCAGCGGACGAGAATGTCGATCTCGGTGTGGTTGAGCATGTGTCCCATGTGCAGGCGGCCGGTGACGTTGGGCGGCGGCAGCAGGACGGTAAAGGCGTTAGCGCCATCGTTGGGTGCTTCGGTGTGGAAGAGATTTTCGCGGACCCAGTACTCGGCCCAGCGCTGTTCAATCTCAGCGGGATCGTAAGCCTTCGGCAGTTCGTGCGGCATAAGACAGAAATTTCCTCAGCGTAGAAACTTCAAGTTTATCAGAGGGAAATGTGACTCCTCCGTTCACATTGTGCCGCGGCATGTTGAATCTCCGCGGAATGTGACGGCGGCGCTGCCCGCTTCACAAAAGGGGAAGCACTGAATTGATGGAGGAAATCTTCAACGGGCAGACGAATCCTTGGCTAGCAACTCAGGCGGCCTTATCTTAGGTTGCTAGCTGCTTACCAAACCGTAACTGCATGGAGTTTTCCGTTTTTGTAGGTTTTTTCGATTCCGCGGGCATGTAGATTTCCTTGGCGGTCCTGTATGAGATGTACAGAACCATTTCTAGCTATGTTCGCGCTTATGAACGGCTCATTGTCCCGACAGCATGCCCGAATATTGCTTTGCGCTCACGAGCAATCGCGCCATTGCGATTGCCCCCAAATTTCCAGGCAATGCGAAATGTCGCACGCAATATCTCCGCATATCCTCAATTTCGCGAGGTCTCGTCCTCTGATGCCAGTCGGCAGTAATTAGAACCCACCCTTTCTTTCCCACTTTAGGAAGGAAAGAAGTATCTTCCGAACCTGCGTTGCCGGCGACATCCTGTTTGTATATGCGGATGCGAACTCCCCCGCGACGGAGTTCGTTGATCACTTCGGGACTGTCCCAGTTCTCATCAAGGTAAAAGGTGTAGTTATGCTGCCTTGATTTCGCGCCCGAGTTCCCATTCGATTGCTTCTTTGATCGCTCTCGCGGGTCTACCATAGCTAGTGGCGATTACCGATACCGAATCGCCGCCACGATAGCGGCTGGCAAGGAATCCAGTAGTAATTCTGGAACCCGCCAGCACAGGCAGCCCAAAGCACACGCCGGGGTTAATTTCAATTGTCTTCGGAGGTGTTTTGCCTGTATCCAACTGCTCCCTCTTTGTGTAGGGGAAGATTCGCCGCGCCACACCATGCGGATCGCGCTCAACGCGGTGAAGGTAGCATTTCACCACGTCGCTAATCTCGTATTGTCCCATCAGCGAAGCATTGAGCAGTCGGGTTCCCTCGTAAAACTTCACATCTTTCCCGTCTGTCACAATGTCGTAATCTGCCAATGGATGCCGTGATTTTTCGGAACTTAGCAAATATTCGACGGCCCTACGAATCCGACGCGTGTGCACTTTGTGAATCGACCGCAGTCCTTCCAACACATACAACTCAACCATGTTTTTGAAGGACAGCATTCCTTCGGGGCTCAACGGGATAAGGGGATTCGGTTCCTCTGTCCAATAAGACAGCGTTGAAGACGATATATGGAAATACCTCGACGCCTCCGCAGGGGAGTAGTTGGGGATGTCCAGCACGTTTTGTAATGACCGTTTCATTGGCATGCCAAGAGTACTATGTGTACTGCTTCTCTTCCAGAGTAATATTTAGCGACTATTCCGCCATCACGGACCAGGGTAGACAACAACCGACAACCAATTGGACTCGCAATGACTTCGTTCGGTTGCTGAATGAGGCAACTTAAAACGCCCACATAGCTACCCCAGCTTCTTCGCCAGCAATTCATTCAGTACGGCGGGGTTGGCTTTGCCCTTGGAGGCTTTCATGACCTGGCCGACGAAGAAGCCGATCATCGTGGTCTTTCCGGCGCGGTACTGTTCCACCTGTTTGGGGCTCGCGGCTAAGACTTCGTCGATCATCTTTTCGATCGCGGCGGAGTCGGTGATCTGCTGCGGCTTTTCTTTTTCGTAGATAACGTCGAAGTCCACCTTCTGCTCGAAGGCGTGGTCGTAGAGTTCCTTGAGAATCTTGGAGCTGATGGTGCCGTCTTCCAGCAGGTCGGCGGAGAGGCGCGCGCCAGCCATGGTTACAGGCGAGTCTTCCAGTTCGAGTCCGGCGGATTTGAGTCGGCCCTGCAGTTCGCTGATGACGATGTTGGCGAGGCGCTTGGCGGATTTGGCTTTCCTGGCTTCGGTCTCAAAGGCGGCGGCGCGTGCCTGGGTCGCGGTCAGCATGGCGGCGTCGCCTTCGGTCAATCCATATTCAGCGATCATGCGCTGGCGCTTGGCCTCGGGAAGCTCAGGGAGAGTTTTGCGAATCGCATCCTGCTTGGCCTGATCGATAATCAACGGCAGCAGGTCAGGCTCCGGGAAGTAGCGGTAATCGTGCGCCTTTTCCTTGGAGCGCATGGTGTAGGTGCGTCCCTCGCCGGGGTTGTAAAGGCGCGTCTCCTGCTGGATCAGGCTGCCCTGTTCGAGCATCTCGCTCTGGCGTTCGATCTCGTATTCCAGCGCCTGTTTGACGAAGCGGAAGGAGTTTACGTTCTTCACCTCGACCTTAGTGCCGAGGGTTTGCTGGCCGTGCGGACGAATAGAGATGTTGGCGTCGCAGCGCAGCGATCCCTCTTCCATGTTGCAGTCGCTGACGCCGGTGTAGAGAATGATTTCCTTGAGGCGGGTCAGATACTCGTAAGCTTCTTCCGGAGTGCTGATTTCGGGCTCGGAGACGATCTCGGCCAGCGGCGTGCCGGTGCGGTTCAAGTCCACGTAAGTCTTGGCGTCGGAGTCGGCAAAGCCCTCATGCATCGACTTGCCCGCATCCTCTTCCAGGTGCAGGCGGGTGATGCCGATGCGCTTGGTCTTGCCCTCGGCGTCGGTGACCTCGATGTAGCCATGCTCGGAGAGCGGCTTGTCGAACTGGCTGATCTGGTAACCCTTGGGCAGATCGGGGTAGAAATAGTTTTTGCGGGCGAAGATCGAGGTTTCATTTACCCGCAGATTCAGCGCTTGCGAGGCCTTGACGGCGAATTCCACTACCTGCTCGTTGAGCACCGGAAGCGCGCCGGGCATCCCCAGGCAGACCGGGCAGACGTTGGTATTTGGCTCAGAGCCGAAGATGTTGGGGCAGCCACAAAAAATCTTGGTCTTGGTGAGCAACTGCACATGCACTTCGAGACCGATGACTGTCTCGTACTTCGTCAGAACGTCCTTCGCTGCGGTGGCCATATGGTCCATGATTATAACGTTGCGCCCACCCGCTGGGAAAACCCCACCAACGCAGCGCCCAGCCGCTCCATGAGCAGGCCCCACTCGCCCAGGTGTTCGCGCCCGGGTTTGGTCAACGAGTACACGCGCCGCGCCGGGCCAGTGTTTTCGGTTTCCCACTTGGAGCGGACAAAGCCGTTCTCCTCCAGCGTGCGCAGCGTGCGGTAGAGGGCGGAGCGGTCTACCTGCGAATCGCTGAGCCCGTATGCGGAAATTCCCTCGCCCAATTGATAGCCGTAGGACGGGCCGTTCTCGTGCAGCATCATCAGGAGTGCGGGCTCGATGAAGCGGTAAATATTTCCCATGGCGCAAGCGCCTGGGGAGCGGTGTTTCCGGTCTGGAGTCGCAGCGCGCATCGGTTCCCTCTTTTTTGCTAGTATAAATCTACTTGTAGGTGTATTTTACATCTATAGGAAATCGGAATGTGTTGACGAGGAGACAGGCATGAAGATCGCAGTGGCTACCGTAGATGGCGAGAGTGTTTCGCAACACTTCGGGCAGAGCACGGGATTCATCGTGTTTGACATCGAAAACCAACAGGTCAAGAGCCGGATCTTACGCATGTCGAACAACCAGGGCTCCTGTATAGGGGAAGGCAAACCGCATAAGGTTGCAACCGAACCCTCGAAAGGTTACAAGATTCTGAGTTGCGGCGGTATGGTGCATACTCGGTCCAGCACACCGCGCAACGAAGTATGCACCGGCAAGCGCAAGGCGGGCGAACTCGGGCTAATCGAAGGCTGTGAAGTTCTGATCTGCGGCGCTATCGGCGATGGAGCGGCGCAGGTCGTGCAGGACGCTGGGATTCAACCAGTATTACTTCCTGGAGAACCCCATGTGCAGGCGGCATTGAGGGACTTTTTGACGCGGCAGAGCGACCGCCAGCCGAAAACAAGAGAGAAAGGCTGAAGGATTCATCGGCAAGCACTGCGGTGCGCCAGCGGCCCTTGATGTCATTGAGTGAGTAATCTATAGGTGTACTTTACGTCTATAGAAAGATTGGATCGATAAACTTAGCACGTTCAACCCAGGAGACAGGCATGAAGATTGCAGTGGCTACCGTAGATGGCGAGAGTGTTTCGCAACACTTTGGGCAGAGCACGGGATTCATCGTGTTTGAAGTGGAAGACCAACAGGTTAAAAGCCGGATCCTGCGCACTCCGGCCGATACTCCGCACAACGAGGGCGTCTGCCACGGCGAAGGCGGTGGGGTGCTCGGGCTGCTGCAGGGATGCAACGTTCTGATCTGCGGCGGTATGGGTGGTGGAGCGGCATCAGCCGTGCAGAGCGCGGGAATTCAACCCGTAGTGCTGCCCGGCGTGCTGCACGCGGAGGACGCGGTGAAAACCTTCCTGGAGGGGAAAGGCAACAACGCGGCGGCGGGCTACTGTCAGTGCGATCATCACCACTCATAGCACAATCCGGATAAGACAGTTTCAACCTATCGACTCGACGGAAAACGGAGTGGCCCAGTAAGTCTGAGCCACTCCGATCTTTGTTCCCGGCGAGCGGTGCCGACGACGCCGGCAGTGACTCTCGGCGTGCGCTTGGTCTAGGGCTTCCCCAGCGGCACTTCGAAGTACATCAGCTCATTGCCGCGCGCATCGTTGACCCCGGTCACGAACAAGCGCGCTCCTCGGGCAGGATCGTCGAGGTCGCCGACATCGAAGAAGAGAAAGCCCTGCTGCCCGCTGTGCGGTTCCACGGCGCGGGCGGCAAACGAAGCGTGTTCGAGTTCGTCGCGGTCCTTTTGCGGAAGGCCACCGTGCGCCTTGCTCTTTCCGGGCAGGGGAATGGGCAGTTTGTCCTCGGTGCGCGAGCCGGGCGCGCGAATGGCGGTGAAGGCCCTTTGCAGGTCATCCATCGTGTAGGGCTCGGCCTTGGCGCGGTCGCGGGTCACCAACTCAAAGTGGACGTGGCTCAGTACCACGGTTTCGTCGCCATCGTTGGTGAAGACGATGAGAACCGGCAGAACGGAGTGCTGCAGCATGGCGGGATGAAAGATCGAGGCTTTTGCCGCCGTGTCATAAGCATCGGCGCCGACGGTCATCTTCTCCAGCGGATGGTTGTCGCGGGAGGCCATGGTGATGGCCGGAACCAGCTTCGGCATGGCAAAGTCGCGGGCCAAGGCGGCGGAAACCAGCGCGGCTAGGATGGCGGCTAAACAGGCAGTTCGCTTCATGGCGGAAATTATAGGCGGGAAAGCTCCGGGTAACGCGCGGAAACTTGGAAAACCGGAAGGTGCGGCTGAAAACCCAGTGCCAATATGCGCGCACTGAAGCCGCCGTGAAGTCTTTTGCTGGTCCCTACTCTACAATGGCTGGCGTGTACTTTCTTTACAGCGCAATTCTGGCTCTACTGCTGACCCTCACTCTGCCCTGGTGGCTGGCGCAGATGTTGCGCCTAGGCAAATACCGTGCCGGACTCAGCGAACGGCTCGGTATGGTCCCCTCGCGCATTCGTCTCGGCGAAGCGGAACCCGCCGCCCGGCTTCCGGTGGCGTGGATTCACGCGGTGAGCGTCGGCGAGGCTCTGGCGATTGCGCCGATGGTGATCGAACTCCGCGGGCAGGGATATCGCGTGGTGGTCTCGACCACCACGCACACTGGACAGCGGCTGGCCCGCGATAAGTTTGGCGAGGTCAATGTCTTCTACTTTCCGCTCGACTTCGCGGTGTGCATCCAGCCCTATTTTCGTGCCTTGCGCCCGGCGCTGGTGATTCTGGCGGAGACCGAATTCTGGCCCAACTTTCTGCGCCTCGCGGGGGCCAGCAGAGCCCATCTTGCGGTGGTCAATGCCCGCATCAGCGATCGCTCGTTTCCCCGCTATCTCCGCTTCCGCCGCCTGCTCGGCAAGGTACTGGAGCCGGTCGAACTCTTCCTTGCCCAGAGCGATGGCGACGCCGAGCGGCTACGGGCAGTTGGCGCAGCGGCTGAGCGGGTCGAGGTCTCCGGCAACTTGAAGTTCGACGCGGCGCCTCCGGTGGAATCGGCAACGGTAACGCAGTTGGGCGAGCAATTGCGTGCCTCGGGCGCGCCGATCCTGGTGGCGGGAAGCACCGTGGCCGACGAAGAGGAGCATGTGCTGCAGGCCTTCCGGATGGTGCTGATGGAATATCCGGAGGCTTCGCTGGTGCTGGCGCCGAGACATCGGGAGCGCTTTGAGGAAGTCGCGCAAATCCTCACCGAACGGCGCTTCCGCTTTGTCCGGCGCTCCGCCCCCAATGCGGCTGAGCAGGATCTGCGCGGTGCCGTGCTGCTGCTGGACACGCTCGGTGAACTGGCCGCCATCTATCGCTACTCGAACATTGCCTTCGTGGGCGGCTCGTTGGTGCCGCGCGGCGGCCACAACATTCTGGAGCCGGCGTTCTTCGCCCGGGCGATCCTGACCGGGCCGTACACGGAAAACTTTCGCGACATTCTCGCCTGCTTCGAGCGCGGCCGGGCTGTGGTCCGCTGTACCACAAAAAATCTTGGCGTCACCTTTCTGCTGCTGCTGCGCGAGAGCTCTGAGCGCGAAGCCCTGGGAGAGCGCGCCGCACAGGTGCTGGCCGCACAGCGCGGCGCCACGGCCCGCAGCGTGCAGCGCATCCTTGAGCTGGCAAAGCGGGAGCGCCCATGATCGCCGACCCTTTTACCTGGCTCTTTGCGCAAGTTGTGCGCATCCGCAATGCCCGCTATGACCGCGAGCGGGCACCCATTTATCGCCTGCGCCTGCCGGTCATCAGCGTCGGCAATATCAGCGTGGGAGGCAGTGGAAAGACGCCGTTTGTGCAAAGCCTGGGGCGGTGGCTCAATGCGCAGGACATTGCCTTTGACATTCTTTCGCGAGGTTACGGGCGCAACTCGCGCGGCGTCCTCCAGGTGGACCCGGCGGGACCGGCCGGGCTCTACGGAGACGAGCCGCTGCTGCTGGCGCGTACCTTGAAAGCTCCGGTTTTCGTGGGAGAAGACCGTTACGCAGCCGGGCTGGCGGCGGAGAAGTTCGCCGCAAGGTCGTCGCGTCCGGCGCGGCTGCATATTCTGGACGATGGTTTCCAGCACCGGCGGCTGCATCGTGATTTTGACATCGTGCTGCTGGCGCACGCGGATCTGCGTGGCAGCCTGTTGCCTTTCGGACGCCTGCGCGAACCACTCTCGGCGCTGGCTCGAGCCCATGCGGTGGCGGCTCCGGAAGATCTGGCCGCGCTGCTCTCGAAGCCCAACATCTGGCACATCCGCCGCCGCCTGCTGCTGCCGCAGCCCGCGCCCACGCGTCCCCTGGCCTTCTGCGGACTTGCCCACCCCCGGCAGTTCTGGCAATCGCTGGCCGATATTGGAATTTATCCGGTAGCCACCTATGCCTTTGGCGACCACCACTGCTACAAGTCGCAGGATATCGCGCTGTTGCAGCGGTTAGCCCGGCAGCATGAGGCCAATGGCTTCCTGACCACGGAAAAAGACCTGGTGAAACTCGACGGCACTCGCCTGACGCCGATCATCGCCCCGGCGCTCGTCATCGAGGTGGAGAACGCCAACACGCGCTTCCAGTCGATGCTGGAAACCGCCGGGGTTCGATAGAGGAAAGCTCGATAGATGAAAGTTCGATAGAAGAGAATCGCTCACCAATCACCGCCCGCTCTCTGACGTACAATAATCCCGCGCTATGCTGCTCGTTCTCGATATCGGCAACACGGAAACCGAACTCGGCCTCTTCCCCTTGCAGGAGGACGGGACGGCTGCGCCTGAGCTGGCGGCGCAGTGGCGGATCTCGACCGCGCAGAAGCAGACCGCCGACGAGTATGGCGTGCTGATCCGCCAACTATTTGCCATGCGTGGGCTTGAGCTGAGCGCGGTTCACGGCATCATCGTGGCCTCGGTGGTGCCGCCCATGGAGTCCTTGCTGCGGCAGATGTGCGAGCGCTATTTCTCCATTAAGGCGGTGTTCATAGAGCCGGGAATCAAGACCGGGATGCCGGTGCACTATGACAATCCCGCCGAGGTCGGCGCCGACCGCATCGTCAACGCTGTAGCCGCCTACGAGAAGTATCGGCAGAGCTGCGTGGTGGTGGACTTCGGAACCGCCACGACCTTCGATGCGGTCTCGGCGCGCGGCGAGTACCTGGGAGGCGTAATCGCTCCCGGGATCGGCATCTCGGCCGAGGCGTTGTTTCTGCGTACGGCGCGCCTGCCGCGGGTGGATTTCAAGCGCCCTCCTCACGTCATCGGCAGCAACACCGTACACTCGCTGCAATCCGGCCTCTTCCATGGATACGTCGGCCTGGTGGATGGAATTCTGGAGCGCCTGCTCGCCGAATTCGGCCCCGCCCGCGTGATTGCCACCGGAGGCATGGCTCAGTTCATCGCCGGCGGCTCAAGATTCCTCTCCGAAATTGATGACGCGCTTACCCTGACCGGCCTGCGCATCATCTGGGATCGCAATCTCCACAACCGCAGGAAGTAAACTCCCCCGGCTGCGATTCCCCGCGTAACTTGATGGTTTACGATGAAAAGCGTCATCTACCATGGAACGCTTCACCTATTTTTCCGACATTGAAGAACACTACCAGCGGCGGCGCGGCAGCATTCTTCCCTGCTCGCCCGTGGACTGGTGCCTGATGGAGACCTGGAAAGAGGCGGGGATTCCGCTCGAAGCCGTGCTGCGCGGCATTGACGCGGCCTTTGATAAATATGATCGCCGCGCCAAAAAAACGCGCAAGGTGAACTCGCTCGCCTATTGTCAGCAGGAGGTTCTCTCCGCCGTGGAGGACTTGAAGGAAGCCGCCGTCGGCTCGACGCGCGATCCGGGCGCCACCAGCATTCCCAATGCCGATATCGCCCGGTACTTTGAGCGCAACGCGCAGCAACTCGCCGCGTGCCAACATCCCGCCGCAGCCCTGCTGGCCCTGGCCTCGGAGCAGGCGACGACCCTCCGCGAACTGGCCGCCGTGCTTCAGGCCAGCCAGACTCCGGCAGAGCTGGAAGAGCTCGAACGCCGCATGACGATCATGGAAGAGAAGCTGTTTGCCACCCTCTGGAGCCATGCCAGCGATGACGAACTGATGGCGGCGCGCACCCAGGCCGAGCGCGAACTCGCATCCTACAGGGGCAAGATGTCCGGGCCGCAGATCGACCAGCTTCTCCGCCAATATGGCAATAAGCAGCTTCTGGAGCGCCACCACCTGCCGCGGCTCAGCCTGTTCTATCTGTAGCCGGAAGCGGCTCTGTTTCCGGAAATCCGAATGATTCCTTTCCCCTGCGGTCACAACCCGTTATCCTGATACTGTGCAGTTCACTATAGAAAAACTCATCTACGGCGGAGACGGCCTCGCCCGTATCCCCGCCACCGGCGACGAGCGGCGCGGTAAAACCGTCTTCGTCCCCTATGTTCTTCCCGGAGAAGTCGTGGAAGCCACGGTTGTGGAGGAGCGCAAGGGCTACACCCGCGCCGCGCTGGTGGAGGTGCTTTCGCCCTCGACCGCGCGCGTCACGCCGCCCTGTCCGCACTTCGGCGTCTGCGGAGGCTGCCACTACCAGCACTCCGATTACACCGCGCAACTGGAAGACAAGCGGCAGATTCTGCAGGAGACTATTCTGCGCGGCGCGAAGCTGGCGCTGCCGCACATCGAAGTACACTCCGGCGAGCCCTACGGCTTCCGCAACCGCACTCGCATGAAGGTCTCCGTGGAGCCGGAGTTTGCCCTCGGCTATTACCGGCACGGCTCACACGATCTGGAGCCGGTGCGCCATTGTCCAATCAGCTCGCCGCTCATCAATCAGGCGATTGCCTTGTTCTGGGAGCTTGCGCCGGAGGCAGCCAGCTATCCTTCGCTGCGCGAAGTTCAGTTTTTTGCCAATCACAACGATTCTGAGCTGCTCGTAGAGCTGTTCATTCATCACGCGACCACCCCGGTATTGCTGGCCAAGTTTGCCAAGCTGATGCGCGAGCGGATGCCGCAGATTTCCGGCGTTGCCGTGTTTGCCAGCGGAGCCACGGACGGCGACCTGGAGGACGGCAACATCGAAAGCTCCCGCCGCTTGAGCCGCGCCGGAGTCCCCTACATTGAAGGCTCCGCCAGCTTGATTTACAACGTGGGCAGCCATTGCTACCGGGTCTCGGCTGGATCGTTTTTCCAGACCAACCGCTTTCTCGCCGCCAAGCTGGTTGAACTGGTCACGGCCAATCGCAGCGGTCGCGCCGCCCTCGACCTGTTTGCCGGAGTGGGATTGTTTACCCTCCCCATGTCGCGCCATTTCGAGCGCATCACTTCTATTGAAATTGCGCAGAATTCCTTCGACGATCTCGCCGCCAACGCCGCCGTCCCGCACATTCAGGCGGTGCACAGCACCACCGAGGACTATCTGAACGCGGCTCGCGGACGTTGGGATTTCGCGATTGTCGATCCACCGCGCGCCGGACTTGGCGAGCGCGTGGCAAAATCGCTGGCCGGGCTGTCGATACCGCGAATCGCGTATGTCTCCTGCGATCCCGCCACCCTGTCACGCGATCTGGTGACGCTGCTGGCCGCCGGATATCGCGTCGAAGAAGCTCATCTTGTGGACCTGTTCCCGCAAACCTACCACATGGAAACCGTTCTCCATCTGGCGCGCTGAGCGCCCGGTGGGAAGAAGCATTGATCAAGAAGCAACGCAAAGAAGCATTGGAAATAAACCAGGAGTGTAGAGAAAATGTACGGACTGATTTTGATTCGTTACCGGCTTCCGATGGAAGAAGTCGCCAAGGTTACCGATGAACACCGCTCCTATCTGCGCGATCTGAAAGCCGACGGCACCCTGATTGCCTCCGGCCCCATGGACCCGCGCTCGGGAGGCGCACTGCTGGTTCGCGTTCCTGATGACAACGTGCAGCAAAACCTGACCGATCTGCGCGATGAAGATCCTTTTTACAAGAAGGGCGTCGCCAACTACGAACTCATTCCCTGGAAAGTCATCATCGGGAACGAAGACCTGGACAAGCTGTAAGTTTCAAAGTTTCACAGGTTTCAAAGTTTCAAGGTTAAAAAAGCAAAAGCAACAGCCAAGCGGCAAAGGTAGAAGATGTTGGCACGGACGCAAAGAGATGCAGCTTTGTCTCTCACTTTGGAATCCTGTGAAACCTAGAATCTTTTGAGCCTTTAACTTTGCAACTTTTGAAACCTTGAAACTTTGAAACCTTGACCCCTCTCGCCAACCCGGATGCTCCTCGCCTTCGCCGTCCCCCCGCTGCTCCGCTGTTTGCCGCGACGGTTGCGTTTTCGGGGGGCATCCTTCTCCAGAGCTATACCTACAAACCGGCCGCGCTTTATTTCCTTTGCACATTGGCTCTGGCTTTCTGCTCGCTGCTTGCCCTGCGCTTTGCCGCGGGGAGTCGTCGCGCGCTTCTCGCCTACGCCGCCGCAGTGCTGGCATTCTTTCCCGCCGGAGCTTGGTTCACCGCCGCGCACCGCTCGCAACCGGCGCCTGTTCCCAAGCTGCTGAAATATGCCAGCGGCGACGAAGTGGAGCTGACTGGATATGTCACCCGTGGAGGTTCGCTGCATGCCGGACGCGACCTGCACGAGTCGCTCGATTTTGCCGTGGAAGAAGCGCAGTCGGATGGCGAGCCGCCGCAAGCGGTGACCGGTAGCGCGCGCCTCAATCTCTACGTGCCCGGCTCCCACTTCGGATGGGAGGGCGACGACGATGCCGGCGACGAAGCCGAGGCCGCCGCCCCGCCGGTCTTCGACTACGGACAGCGCCTGCGGATTCGGGCCAGGCTTCGCCCGCCCACCAACTACCGCAATCCCGGAAATATGGATTACGTGGGCTGGCTGCACGGGCAGGGCGTAGCGGTACTCGGCTCCGCTAAATCGACCAATATCGATGTTCTTCCCGGCCTCGGCGGCAGCCGCCTGGGGCGCCTTCGCTCGCGTGCCCGCCGCAGTGTTCTCGAACACATGGAGAGGCTGTGGCAGGCTCCGTACGCGGGATTGTTTCAGGCGATGGTACTGGGAGAGCACGGACTGGTGGCGCGCGACCAGCGGCTCGAATTCCAACGCAGCGGGACCTTTCACCTGCTCGTCGTCAGCGGCATGAATGTCGCGATCTTTGCCGTCTTTCTGCTGTGGCTGATGCGCTGGCTGCGCCTTCCCCGA
>Ga0181528_10000257_pt1 | contig 45225 bp, 34 predicted proteins | sample PEATcosm2014_Bin_47_FD_119742 | JGI IMG/M metagenome (GOLD analysis project Ga0181528, IMG submission 119742) | Peatland microbial communities from MTU Mesocosm Facility, Houghton, MI, USA - PEATcosm2014_Bin10_10_metaG | ecosystem: Environmental > Terrestrial > Soil > Wetlands > Peat | place...
CGATTTCTGTTTTCAAGCCATTGATTCTCAATGGGATATTTTCGGAAACCGTAAAATCTTACGGTTTCCGATTTTCCTTCGTCAGGAGATCGAGAGTAGGAAATCCCGGGGTTTCGATTCGGTACCGCCTAGGCGCGAAGCAGGCAGATAAGCGTTCGCAGCGCGATAGATTCCCCTCGTGCGGCGTGTCACGGGCGGACGATTTCGGAAACCGACCCACTACCCAGAATTGGAGGGCCCATACGCGAAACCCGGCGGAGGGCGATGGTAATGAAATGCTCTTCCGGCGCCTGGCAATTCATTTTCTGGACTCTCCGGGTGAATTTGGCAGGCAGTCGAGATGCAATCCCGCATTGGGCGCCGGGCCGCCGGATCGCGAAGTAGACGCGCCGCGCGCTGGTCCGACACCTTCACGAGCGGCGGCTCTCTCACGATCATGCGGCGCTCATTTACATCGACGGTTGGCGCATGGTAAGCGCAGAGTTGCCTGGTTTGCCCCTTAACGCCAACGTGTCGATGCGACGCCATCGGCGAGTTTTCCGGCTGCGCCGCACAAGTTCGAATGTGCCTGGCGGTTGTCGTCCCCAATCCGGCAAGTCGGCGGCCACTGCCCCCGACTCCGGCTCTCCGAGAGAGCGCCGGCTGTCTGGCAGATGCGCGACAATTGAGGTTCATCGACCCTATGTTGCCTTTAGAGCGCCTATGGCAGGAGCAAAACCGCGTTCCGATTCTGTCCGCCAGTGCCGTGATCGTTTTGATCGTCGCACTGGTTGACTGGTGGACGAAACCCTACGTCTCGCTGGGGTTCTTCTACCTTTTCCCCATCATGTTCGCCGCGGCCTTTCTGCCCCGGTGGTTCGTAGCGCTGCTCGGCGCGGGCTGCGCTTACCTCGCCGAGCTGTTCAGTTCGCTGGAACCCTCCTGGGTCCGTCTCGGCTTTGAGACTCTTGCTCTGGCGGGTTGCGGGCTATTCGTCGGCGAGATGGTGCGCAACCGTCGCCTGAGCCAGCGTTCCGAGGAGAGGCTGAAGGTCCTGGTGGAAACCAGCCCCGCGGCCATCGTCACGGTGGACGAGCGCGGCTTCATTGAACTCGCCAATCGCGCTGCCGTGGAACTGATGCTCCCGCGCGAGGGCGATCTCATCGGTGATCCGATCGCTGCGTTCCTGCCCGAACTTCACCACGCACTGCGTTGGGAAGAGGCGCCGCAGTTCCGCACATCGATGCAGTGCCGGGGACACCGGGGCAACGGCGAGGCCTTTACCGCCGACGTCTGGTTCTCGACATACAAAGATGGGCCCACGCCGAAGCTGGCTGCCATCATCGCCGACATCAGCGAAGAGTGCGCCCCCGGCGGCGCGGGCTTAGCGCCAGAAAACCCGGATTTCCAGCCCTCGATCTCTCGCGAGCAATCCGAATTGAACAGCCGCGAGACTGAAGTCCTCCGCTTTCTCGTCCAGGGTCTGGCGAACAAGGAAATCGCATCCAGGATGGAGCTGTCAGAAAGCTCGGTCAAGAACACGATTCAACAACTCTTCGCAATAACGGGGGTTCGCACGCGCAGCCAGCTTGTTCGCGTGGCCCTCGAGCAGTACCGCAGCATCCTCTGATCGACTCGCGGCCCAGCCATCAGGCGATCTGATGCTTCCCTGGCGGGGCGTATGAAGCATCCCCATGCTGCGACCCGCCCATACGGACGACGAGGCATTGTCTAATTCTCACGGCGACAGTAGTCGCACTGGCCCCGTCCGCGCCGCCTTTCTGGCGGTACATTCACAGTCGCGTGCCGTTCTCCAGTTTCAGTTCCCGCAAGCCGGGCGATGCGCGCCCCATAACTCGCTGTAATTGCTCAGAATAATCGTTTGCTTGGCTGAAAGATCAGTGCCCGGCGACAGCCAATCCGTCGATTTCCAAAAGACCACCGCAATTGAACGGAAGATGGCTGGCCGCATGATCCCGGCAACGCTACAACGGAGTTTTGGCGCCCCGTGCAGCGCTGTTCGCGCCGCCGCGAGCGATCATCCCGGGCGCATCGAATTCACCGGCAGGCACAGGCTGCCCGCCTGCTCAGTCCAGTCCTGGCGTCAGGCGCGCGCGTGATCGCAGACTCTCTCGTCCCGCAGGACTCAGTAGAACCGCAGTGATTCAACGCATCGTCGATTCCGCGCTCAGCAAACGCCTCTTTGTCATCGCTCTGGCAGTGGTGCTGTTCGTCTGGGGCATGTTCGCCTTCCAGGCATTGCCCGTCGAGGCGTACCCGGACGTCGCCAATAATTACGTTCAGGTCATCACTCAGTGGCCCGGTCGCGCGGCCGAAGAGGTGGAGCAGCAGGTCACGATCCCCATTGAGATCGTGATGAACGGTATTCCGCACATGGAAAACCTGCGCTCCACGTCGCTCTTCGGACTATCGAGCGTCACGATGATTTTCGATGACGAATCGTCGAACGAGTGGAACCGGCAGAAGGTGCTCGAACGATTGGCGCAGGTGACGCTGCCCGCGGGTCTGCAGCCGCAGATGGGCACCGACTACAGTCCCGTCGGGCAGATCATGTTCTACACGCTCAAGAGCACCAATCCGCAATACGACGTGATGGATCTTAAGGCGCTGGAGGACTGGACGCTGGAGAAGCAGTTCAAGTCGGTGCCCAATGTCGTTGACGTCTCCAGCTTTGGCGGAGTCACGCGCGAGTATCAGGTCCAGCTCAATCCCGACAAACTGATCGCCTACGGTCTCAGCCTGGGCCAGTTGGAACAGCAACTCACGAACGGCAACGTCAACGCCGGGGGCAGCTTCATCGAGTCCGGGTTGCAACAGATCAACGTACGCTCGGTGGGCCTGGTGAGGAACGTTCACGACATTGAGGACACGGTCGTCACGGCCAAGAACGGCACTCCGCTGAGCATGAGCGACATCGCCACGGTACAGCAAGGCGCCAAGATCCGGCTGGGCCGTTTCGGCAAGGCGATTCACCGCGCGGACGGCAGGATCGTAGACAACGACGATGTCGTCTCGGGCATCATCCTGTTGCGCAAGGGCGCCGAGGCCGACGCAACGCTCAAGTCGCTCCATGCAAAAATCGAAGAGCTGAACTCGCGCATCCTTCCGCGGGGCGTGAAGGTCGTGCCGTTTCTGGACCGCAGCGATCTGGTGCACTTCACCACACGCACGGTGGAGAAGAACCTGACCGAGGGCATGATCCTCGTCTCGGTAATCCTGTTTCTGTTCCTCGGCAACATCCGCGGCGCGATCATCATCGCCCTGACGATTCCGTTCTCGCTGATGTTCGCCTCCATCTGCCTCGACCTGAGCAAGATCCCCGCGAACCTCCTTTCCCTCGGCGCGCTCGACTTCGGCATGGTCGTCGACGGCGCCGTGGTCATGGTGGAGAACATCATCCGCCACCTCAGCCAGCCGGAGGAGGATGGCCCACACCGCAGCGTGATGGCGAAGATCAAGGCCGCGGCGCACGAGGTGGAGCGGCCGGTCTTCTATGCCATCACGATGATCATCACGGCCTACCTGCCGATCTTCACGCTGCAGCGCGTCGAAGGGCGGCTGTTCCGGCCGATGGCCTGGACCGTGGCCTTCGCACTGCTCGGCGCGTTGATCTTCTCAATGGTGATCACGCCGGTGCTCGCGAGTTTTGTCTTCCGCAAGGGCGCCAAAGAGTGGCACAACCCGGTCATCGAGTGGATTACGGCGCGCTATCGCACAACGGTCAGTTGGGCGGTTTCCCATCGCTGGGTGGTCTTTGGCGTATCCATGGTCGGATTCGCCATGACCGTGAACCTGCTCGTGGGCGGCTATATCGGATCGGAATTCCTGCCCCATCTCGATGAGGGAGCCATCTGGGTGCGCGGAACGCTCGCGCCTAGTACTGGCCCCAGCGAGGGCATTCGCGTGGCCAACGAGGCGCGTGTCATTCTTGCGTCGTTCCCCGAGGTCACGGTGGCCACCAGCCAGGTGGGCCGCCCCGACGATGGAACCGACACGACGGGCTTCTTCAATACCGAGTACTTCGTCGATCTCAAACCCAAGGAGCAGTGGCGCGGCGTCTTCCACGAGGACAAGGATGCGCTCATCGCCGTCATGAGCCGCGAACTCTCGAAGATCCCGGGCGTGCTGTGGAATTTCTCCCAACCCATAGCCGACAACATGGAGGAGGCGGTGAGCGGCGTGAAGGGCGAGCTCGCGCTGAAACTCTATGGCGACGATCTGAGAACTCTGGAGTCCAAGGCCGAGCAGGCCGTCTCCATCATGCGCGGCATCCCCGGCATCGAAGATCTCGGCATCTTCCGCGTCATCGGCCAGCCAAACCTGAACGTGGCCATCGACCGCAAGCAGGCGGGGCGCTATCAGATCAATGTGGCCGACGTACAGGACGCCATCCAGACGGCGGTAGGCGGCAACGCACTGACTCAGGTGCTGCAAGGTGAGCAGCGGTTCGATCTCGTGCTGCGCTACCAGCCGTCCTCGCGCGACACGCGCGAGTCCATCTCCAACATCCGCCTGCTCGCCCCGAGCGGCGAGCGCGTCTCGCTCGCACAGCTTTGCAAGATCGAGGTCAACGACGGCGCATCGGAGATCTACCGCGAGGCCAACCAGCGCTATGTCGCGGTCAAGTACAGCGTGCGCGGCCGCGACCTCGGCAGCACGGTGGAAGAGGCCATCGCGAAGGTGACGAAGCAGGTCCAACTGCCGACCGGCTACAAGTTCGACTGGGCCGGCGAGTACGCGAGCCAGCAGCGCTCGATGCGCCGGCTGATGTTCATCGTGCCGCTCACCATCCTGCTCATCTTCACCATCGTCTACAACGCCTTTGGCACCGCCAAGTGGGCCTGTTTGATCCTGATGAACATCTTCATCGCGCCTATCGGCGGCCTCTTTGCGCTGTATTTCACCGGTACGCATTTCAGCGTCAGCTCGGGCGTCGGTTTCCTTGCGCTCTTCGGGGCCTCGGTACAGATCGGCGTGATCATGGTCGAGTACATCAACCAGCTCCGCGCGCGCGGCCACTCGATCCAGGACGCCGCGGTCGAGGGCGCGGTGCGCCGCCTCCGGCCGATCATGATGACCATGCTCGTCGCTACGCTTGGCCTGCTGCCGGCGGCCACCTCGCACGCCATCGGCTCGGACTCCCAGCGGCCCTTCGCGATCGTCATCGTTGGCGGATTGGTGGCAAGCCTGCTGATCAGCATCATCGTGCTGCCAACGATGTATGTGTGGATAGCCAGAGAGGGCGACATCCTCCCCCCCGCCCCGGAGGAATCCTTGGAGAGCTAGCCGTCCGGCGCGGCGGTACGGCCTCCAAGCGATCGATGGCGGCCTTTACGTTCGCCATCGGTATGTCAAACTTGACGGTCATCGAATCCGGGTGGGACGCTATGGTGATTTGTTCGGAAGAAGGCGGGAGCGAGATTCTCAAGTGCGCGATCCGCTCACGGGTGATCGCTCCTTCGGCGCGCCCTGCCCCCTCGCTTCCGGGTATGCGGGCCGCGATTCTTTATGAGTCGACCAGCCTCTGTCAATGGGCTTCCGAAGTCATCCGGCCGGCTTCGGAGAATCTCACAATTCGCAACTGCCGGATCGTCGGAAGAGATCCCACTCGTCCTGCCAACTCGCTCATTGCTGACCGGCATTGGCTGAAACGAGCCATCTGGTACGTCGTTCTCGAGAGTTGACCAACGGGCGGCCGGAACCCTGCCCCGCGCGACCGGCAAGTTGAAGCGAGGAGGTCAGTTCAGCCCGCAGGCGCCGGGGGTCGGGCACATTCCACCGGAAGGGCAGCGCGGTGCGCGATCGTTGGTTGCGCCGCCGGTATGCGCGGCAAACGTGGAGAGCTCACGGTGCAGGTGCTGCTTGCCGCAGCCGGGGCAGACCAGTTCGGCCTCCTCCGAATCCCGGTAGATCAGCTTCTCGAACTTCTTCCCGCACTCTTCGCAGCAATACTCAAAAATCGGCATGGACTTACTCCGTGGCTCTGACGATCTCTAATGCAATTGTATCAACCGCTTTCAGCACAGCCACGCGATCGGCGGGGAAGAAGTGGTTCACGAAGATGGAAAAGGCGTAACGGTCCGCTACATACCCGGAGAGCGCGGTCACCTGGCGCAAGGTGCCCGTCTTGGCGTGGATCAGGCGGGCCCGCGGATCGCCTCCGAAGCGATGCTCCAGCGTGCCGTCCACCCCGCCGATGGGCAGCGCCTGCAGGAATGTGTCGCGCCAGGGCGCGTTCTGAACCGCCATCAGCAACGCAGTCACCGCTGCGGGCGTCACCAGGTTGGAACGGCTCAGGCCTGAGCCATCGTTCAACTCGAACTGCGCCTCAGGCACGCCCTGGCCCGCGAAGAACGCCCGCTCCTCATCAAGCGCCTGCTTGCGGCTCATGAGTTCCCCGCGCGTCTGGAATGCCGCTTCGAGCAGCAGAGCTTCGGCATGCAGGTTGACGCTGCACTTCTCCATTGTCTGTAGGATCTGGCTAAACGGCGGCGATACGCGCGCGGCCAGTTCGAAGCCCGCGGCGGGCGCGGCGGCGGCTACATTGGGTTGACGATGCCTCACACGAGCCTGCCCTGTGACCGCGATGCCCTGGTCGATCAAAGCTTGCCGGAATCGCTCCGCCACGGCAAGAGCGGGATCGGGAAGTCCGCGCTCGTCGTCGCCGCTGCCCGTGACATTGTCATTCACCATCCATGCGCTCACCGGGGCTTCCCCACCCTCGGCAGCGTCCTCAATCGTCCAGTCGGAACCATAGGGCTCAAACGGGTAGCGCGTGTCGTTGCCCACGATATCGCCCTCAATGCGTGTCACTCCCCGGCTGACAAGTTGCCTGGCAAGCTCGCGCAAGGCGGCTCCGCCGTCGCCTGAATGAGTGCAGGACTCCCACGGATAAATGCGCCCCGAAATTGTAGGATCTCCGCTCGCGATCAGGGTTAGGTCGCCTGGGATTACCCCTTTGTCTCCCGGCTGCGCCGCGGCCTGGACACTGGTCCGGAAGCGGTAAGCCGCACCGAGTTTCGCCAGGGCGAACGAGCCGGAGAAGAGCTTCGTGTTGGAGGCCGGGGTGAAGCCGGTAGTCCCGTGGTAGTCGAAGACAACCCGTCCCGTGGCTAGTTCGACAATACGCACGCCCGCCATGGCGCGATCGAGCGGAGGCGCGGACACGAGCGCCTGCAGCCGGTCCATGGAAAGGGCCCGGGAGGCTGGATTCCGGGCCGGCGGGGCCGTCGCCAGATTCGCCGGTGGCGCTGGCGCCTGATTCTGGGCGAAAACCGCAGGGGCGAGCCACAAGACGGCCAGCCGGAGCCGGCTCCCGCAAAAGCCGGTGTTTTGAGACAGAGACGACGTCCTCATCATAAGTTTGCAGTGTATCCTGAGACCGTGCCAACCGGGTCCATATCGCTCGGATTATGCGCCTTGGCGCTGACGATCCCTTTGACCGGCGGAACCGTGCCCCGCCCGTCTCCCAACGATTATCCGGCTCAAAGCAGCGGGCCGGAGTTGATCCTCGCCGGAGAATTCTATGGCCGGAGTGCGCCAACCGCGAAGGCGACAATCTTCACGGGTCACTATATTGTGGTTGAAGTCGCGGTCTATCCCGCACGCGGCCAGCGCGTCACCATTCATCCGTCGGAGCTGCGCCTGTTCATCAACGGGGCGAAATACGGCCTGCTGCCGCAGTCCGGCTCGATCGTCGCGGGAAGTCTGAAGTGGTACGGCTATGAGCACCAGCAGGGGCTGGGCGTCGGCGTTGGCCCCATCTACATCCCCAGCCAGCCCCGGCAGGATCCGAACTTCCCAGGTGACCCGAGCGACCGCCAGCCCACTCGCCCCAAGGCCCCTGACGCCGGCCAGGATCCGGATGGGAACGGCAAGCCAGATAAGAGCGTGTCCGACGACCCTTCGGAAGCCCTGCCTGCGTCAGATCTCGAATCCGGCGATACCCTGCGCCCGGTCGGCGGTTATCTATATTTTTACTGGCAGGCGAGCACGAAAAAGCTGCGAAACGTGGAGTTGCGCTGGGAATCCGAGTGGGGCACACCGCCCCGAGCCGTTCTCAAGCTCGTTTCGCCGCGCTGAAGCGGGCTTCGAGGAAGATCAGCACGACAACGCCCAGGACCATTACGGAGCCCACCAGGGGCACCACCATTACGACATTGATGCCGAACAGGTATGCATACAGGCCGATGGAGGCGGGCGCCAGGAGGCCTCCGGTGAGGGCGATCGAGAAAATGCCGTTGTAAAAGCCGGGATGATAGTACTTGAACCGGTTTCCGATGCGCTCCATGGCGAGAGGCAACACGGACGCAAACGCGAGACCGCACAGCAGGGTGCCGGAAATGACTCCGAACAGATTGTCCGTGAACGCAAGGATGAGACAGCCAAACATGCCCAGCAGGACCGAGTAAAGCAGCATTTTGGCGTGGCGGATGCGCGGCAGAAGGACCTGGGATAGCAAGCGGCCGGTCAGCAGAGCAAACCAATACAGAGCAAGCAGAAACAGCGAGCTCGCCGGACTGAAACCCAGCTTCTGAGCTAGAAACAGAGCCAGCCAGCCCGCGATGGCGCCCTCGTTGCCGAACTCGAAGAAGAGCAATAGGGCCAGGAGGAGAGCGGAAGGGCTCCGCAAATCGCGGAGGACGTCGCTCCACCCGGCCGGCTCGTGGGCCGGCGGAGCGGGCATCCTGGTGCGGGCGAACAGGACGCAAGCCACAGCCGGCAGGACGAGTAGCAGCAGGCCCATGGCCGGCACCGTATAGACGGAGTAGCTGCCGGCTACCAGGAGCGCAGACAAAAGGCAACCCACGCCGTAAAACACGCCGCCCAGGTTGACGGTCGCCGCCGGTTGTTGCCGGTAGGCGGGCGATGCGGCGCGAAACACGGCCATGTTCATCAGCCCTGCGGCCGATCCAGTCAGGAACAACCCGCCGACCCGCCCGGCCCAGTGCTCCGACTGGAACGGCGGGGAGAACAAAGAGATGACCACCAAGCCACCGATAGCCAGCCCGCAGGCGAGACTCATGTTAGCAGCCAGACCACGACCCCGCAGCCAGCCTTTACCCCAGACCGGCACCAGCAGCATCGCAAGGTTCTGGGCCAGGAAATACAGACCGATCAGGAGATAGTTTGAGTCGATGTGATGACGCCAGACGGGTAGAAGCGCTCCGGGCAGAGCCACCAGGAGTCCTGAAATGAGCAGTCCGGCGAGCGCCTTGGCCAGCACTGCGGCGCCGAGCACTGGCGCGCTCGCCGGCTCGGCCGGAGGATGCTCCAACTGGGGATGCACCCTCGTATTGTACCGCTCGGCAGCACCCCGCCTCCCGTTTAGTGGATCTGGCCGGGGGAGTCTCCCGGATCTGGTAGCTTCTCTGAGCGGGAGTAAGCAGTTTTCAAGCACTTACGGGTGGACCTGAAAGTGCAATGTCGGGTTTGGGGTTTTCAGGTGTTCCGCCTGTTGGTGGGAGTTTTCTCCCAGTTCCGCCCTGCCGCCTTCGGGCCGGCAGGGCGTTTTCTTTCTTTCGAGATCACCGCTCTCATCGCGCCTGTACGTCCGGTCCCGGGCGACAGCTTCGCGGCCGGGTTGGGCATGCACGGGAGAGCAACAACAAATTCTTCCGATTTTGTTTTGATTTTTCTTGACCATGCACCCGGCTCGATTTATGATCGGTTCAACGCTGAAGAAAGGAGGTGATCCAGAATCACATGAGTATTGGTAGTAAATCCAAGCGCGAGGTGGCCGGGAGCTGACGTTCACCGTTCCTGGCGTTACGGTCCCCATCAGTGAGGGGCCAAAGTCCGAGTAGACCGGTTACCAAGCGCATTTAAGTTCAGACGCCGCAGTCTGATCTTCTGCAGCTACCGAAGAGCCCGCCGCCGGAGTCCGGCCGCGGGCTCTTTCTATTGGCAGGCAGGCGCAGGGATGTCCGAAGCAGGGCGGTCTTGCGTGGCCGGTGAGAGCAAAGTGGAGTGAACCGCAGTACTGAAGCACGCTGATTCCGGAAAGCAGCGAAAGGGCTGAGGCAGAAGGCACAGCCAAGGTAATGACGTGGTATAGTTATTGTGATTACACTGGAGGTTGCCCCATGGCGAAGGAAGCCGTCTTCACCGTCAAGCTGGAATCCGATCTCAGGGACGCCTTCACGGCCGCAGCCGAAGAGACCCACAGGCCCGCTTCGCAGATCGTGCGCGAGTTCATGCGCGAGTTCGTCCAGCGCCAGCGCGAGACGCGGGAGCATGACGCCTGGTTCCGCGCTGAGGTGCAGCGAGCCCTCGACGATTCGCGCCCAGGCATTCCGCATGATGACGTGATGGACGATACACGAGCCATCGTCGACCGGATCGCGGGCAGGAAGCTCCGGCGGTGAAGGTCGAGTGGCATCCATTGGCGCACGCCGATCTTGCAGAACTGATGACATACATCGCCACGGACAGCCCGGAGGCGGCCTATCGCGTGCATGACGAGATTCGAACGCCGACCGGCATGTTGGCTTCGCACCCCGATATCGGACGCCTTGGCCGGGCCGGTGGAACGCGCGAACTGGTGATCGCCGGGACGCCTTACGTAGCCGCCTATCGCGTCGGCCGCGATGCGGTCACGATCCTACGCCTTCTCCATGGAGCGCGGCGCTGGCCGCTCGCATTTTGATCAAGGGGGCTTGTCCTCGTGGGAAATAGGGCCGTCTGGTGCGGTTCCCTTTGTGCGTAACTGCCAGTGGGACACATGGCGGCTCGCGGCGAACACTCGCTGAATCTTACCGCGCGTTAAACGCGACGAAGCTCTGCAGCTTGGCCGCGGCTGCGCCGGAGTCGATGCACTCGCGGGCGATGCGGGCGCACTTCAGAAGACCGTCAGCGAGCGAAGCTCCGCGGACGCCAGCCGTAGGATGCGCGGCATAGATCGCGAGCGCGGCGTTCACCACGACGATATCGCGCTGCGGACCGGATTCGCCTTGCAGGATGGCGTACGCACGCTCCGCGTTATGCTTTGCGTCGCCCCCGCGCAGGGCATCCAGTGCCGATCGCGGGACCCCGAAATCCTCGGGTTGGAAGGTACGGCCGGTCACCGTATCGCCCGCCACTTCGTAGGCCACAGTCGAAGTGGTGATGCTCACCTCATCCAGGCCATCCTCGCCGTGAACGACAAATCCATAAGCCAGTCCCAGCCGTGCGAGCGCTTCCGCCAGAAGCCGGGCGTCGTGAGCCGAGGGCGCGCCGATCACCTGCACGGTCGCGCGCGCGGGATTCGCCAGCGGGCCCAGCAGGTTGAAGACGGTCCGGGTTCGCAGCTCGCGCCGGGCAGGCATGGCGTGCTTCATGGCCGGGTGCAAGGCGGGGGCGAAAAGGAAACCGATTCCGATCTCGCGGATCGCCGCGGCGACCCGCGCCGGAGGCACGTCTATCCGAACGCCGAGCGCCTCCAGAACGTCGGCCGAGCCGGACTTCGAGGACACGGCGCGATTGCCATGTTTGGCCACGCGTACGCCGGCGGCCGAGGCGACGAACGCGGCGATGGTGGAAACATTGATCGTCGCGAACCCGTCGCCGCCGGTGCCGCACGTATCGAGCACCGGTTCGCCGGTGATACCGTGCTCGATGACCACGCAGCCGTCGCGCATCGCGCGCGCGAAGCCTTCGAGTTCCTCCGCCGTCTCACCCTTCACGCGCAGGGCCGCCAGGAACGCGGCGATCTGCGGTGTCGAGACTTCGCCGCGAAAGATCTCTTGCATCGCGGCCTGTGCTTCGGCAGCAGACAAGTCACCGCGATTCATCACCTTGTGCAGGAGGTCGAGAAAGGGCATGCTATCCTGAATCTGGTTTAACTCGAAGCCTAGCACAGGCTCCCCGGATCGATCGGAATTCCTATGAAAATCCACGAGTATCAGGCCAAGTCCATCCTGGCCAAATACGGCGTCCCCGTGCCCCGGGGCAAGATGGCCTCGACCGTCGATATGGCGGTGGAAATCGCCTCTGAATTGGGCGGGCGTGTTGTGGTGAAGGCGCAGATCCACGCCGGCGGACGCGGCAAAGGCGGCGGCGTCAAGCTGGCCGAAGGCCCCGAGCAGGTGCGCCAAATCGCGGCCAGAATCCTGGGCATGATCCTGGTGACCCACCAAACCGGTCCGGAAGGCAAACTGGTCCAGCGGCTGCTCATCGAAGAGACGTTGCCCATCGCCCGCGAGCTGTACCTTGGCATTGTGCTCGACCGGACTCAAGGTAAGCCGGTCGTGATGGCGTCCGCCGCGGGCGGCATGGAGATTGAAGAGGTTGCGTCTAAGACTCCTGATTTGATACTTAAGGAATCTTTCGACCCGAACGCGGGACTGCTCGGCTTCCAGGGGCGGAAGCTCGCATTCGGTCTCGGGCTGACAGGATCGTCCGTCACCGAGGCAGTCCGCGCGATGCAGGCCCTCGCGCGCGCCTACGTTAAGAACGATATGACGCTGGCCGAGATCAACCCGCTGGTGCTCACGACGGACAACCACATCGTCGCGCTCGATGCGAAGATCAACTTCGACGACAACGCGCTGTTCCGCAACAAGGACATCCTCGAACTGCGCGACCTCACCGAAGAGGATCCGCTCGAAGTGGAGGCCTCGAAGTTCGGGCTCAACTACATCAAACTCGACGGCAACGTGGCCTGCATGGTGAACGGCGCCGGACTGGCCATGGCCACCATGGACATCATCAAATACGCCGGCGGCAACCCGGCCAATTTCCTGGATGTCGGCGGCGGGGCCAGCAAGGAACAGATCAAGAGCGCCTTCGGCATTCTGCTCGCCGACCCTGCGGTGAAGGCTGTCCTGATCAACATTTTCGGCGGCATCCTGCGCTGCGACATGCTGGCCGCGGGCGTGGTGGACGCCACGCGCGAACTCAACGTGAAGGTGCCCATCGTGATTCGCATGGAGGGTACCAACGTCGAGGAGGGCCGCAAAATCCTGAAGGATTCCGGCCTGAACTTCGCCGTGGCCGAAGACATGAAGGACGCGGCCGAGAAGGTCGTCGCCCTGGCCCAGTAGCAAAAGACCGATAGGGGAAGCAGGAAGGAACCAATCATGAGCATTCTGGTGAACAAAGCGACGCGCCTGCTGGTGCAGGGCTTCACCGGCAAGGAAGCCACCTTCCACGCGCAGCAGTGCATCGAGTATGGGACCAACGTCGTCGGCGGAGTCGTGCCGGGCAAAGGCGGGCAAGTCCACCTCGACCGGCCCGTTTTCAATACAGTCGCGGAAGCGGTGAAAGCGACCGGCGCCAACGCGAGCGTCGTTTTCGTCCCGCCCGCGTTCGCCGCTGAAGCCATTATGGAAGCCGCCGATGCCGGACTGCCACTGGTGGTCTGCATCACGGAAGGCATCCCGGCAATCGACATGGTCAAAGCCTGGAGCTACCTGCAAGCCAGGCCGGCGACGCGCCTGATCGGCCCGAATTGCCCGGGCATCATCACCCCCGGCGAGTGCAAGATCGGCATCATGCCGGGCCACATTCACATGCCCGGCCCGGTCGGCGTCGTGTCGCGCTCCGGAACGTTGACCTATGAAGCGGTGGGCCAGTTGAGCGCGCTCGGTATTGGCCAGACCAGTTGCATCGGTATCGGTGGCGATCCGATTATCGGCACCACCCACATTGACGTCATGCGGCTGTTCAATGAAGACCCGGCCACCGAGGCGATCGTGATGATCGGCGAAATCGGCGGCAACAACGAAGAACTCGCCGCCGCCTACGTCAAGGAATTCGTGAAGAAGCCGGTAATCGGCTTCATCGCCGGACAGACCGCGCCGCCGGGACGACGTATGGGCCACGCGGGCGCAATCATTTCGGGCGGCTCCGGCAAGGCATCGGACAAGATGGCGGCCATGGAGGCCGCGGGCATTATCGTCTGCGCCTCGCCCGCCGAAATGGGCGTCCGAGCCAAAGCAGCGCTGAAGCTGTAGCTCGTTGGCCCGCTTGCTTACACGGGCCGCTATGAGAAGAAGCGGCGCGCGTGGACAAGCAGTTCACCGCAATCTCCCCGTCATTTCGTGACGGGCCTCAGAATTGGAGATGCCCTAACGGCACGCTCCATCGCGTCTATCATCCAAACGACTGGTAGGGCTAGAAAGCGCGCACCACTTAAAAGGCAGAGGTGTCTTTTGTCTGCGCGGAAGGGGCAAGATCCGGCGTCCGAAAGAGGCGTGATTGGCGCCTTGCGACCCCCAATTCCGCTTCCGCAGGAACTCACTGAACGCCCCAAGGTCGGAGGATCGGGGATGGATGACTTAGTTGAAGATATTCGTATACAGGATGCGACAGGCAACTCCGCATCTGACAATACGGGCAGTCCTACCGGACCTTGGAATAGTGACAACAGCGATCTGAGCGGATTCCGGATTGATGATAGCTCCTCGATTCCGGAGCCCAACTCGCTGGTTCTTTTCGGATCCGGCCCGCGCGGCATCGCGTTTTTCGTGCGCCGCCGCCTGAAGTCCCGACAACCTGCGTCATAGCGCTGTTCAGCAAGAGCAGCCCTGACATGGCGGCTTTCTTTGTCTCTCAAGTCCGCGGCCCTCGCCGAAATGCGGCCGCTTGCTGGCTCCGCCGAGACGCTTTCCTGGCCGAATGGGCGGTAGTGGTTCAGTCTGGTGATTCTGATAGGTCACTGCGCTGGAGGCCCTACGGGAATCCAGACATGCCGGTTCGGGGCCAGCCAACACGGTCGCGTGTAGGTTACAATGAATCTGGTGCGCGCCCGTAGCTCAGATGGATAGAGCGTTTGCCTCCGGAGCAAAAGGTCGCAAGTTCGAGCCTTGCCGGGCGTACCATTCCTCCTTCAAAACTCCCTCCAAACCTTTTACCCGACAGGGTTTTTGTCCTCGTAGTGTCCATTTCGACTTGGCGTCCCCTCTTGAAGGGTTGGCCATGTAGGTAGCAGCGCACAGTTCAAATCCGGGCATGATAAGGCCCCGCAGCCAACGGCGCCTTTTTCTTTTCCAGAGTCCAGAGAACAGGATCGACCAGCAACTTGAGGCGATGAACTTCTGAGAGACCTCTCTCAACCTCTGTGGCTGCATGCTGCCATCGGGGAGGATAGCGCGCGATCCGGCGCAGGATGACAAGAGTCCGTTACTGAGCCTGGTCGCGGTGCCTGCCTGAGGCTCCTGAAGGAGCTGTTCAGAGCGAAGGAGCTGCACCAAGACCTTTCTTGTGTTGACATTCGACATGAACCCCTTTACGCTTAGGTAGAATGTCAACACAAGCTGACAATGAACACATAGCCTTGCTGCAGGGCACCCTGGATCTGTTGATCCTCAGGACTCTGGTATTCGGAGCCGATCACGGATTGGGTATCGCGCGCGCCATCCAAAAGCAATCGGATGACGTCTTGCTGGTGGATCACGGCTCGCTCTACCCGGCTCTGCAGCGGCTGGAGAACCAGGGCTGGATCAAGGCGAAATGGGGCGTGTCTTCGAACAATCGCAAGGCGCGTTTTTATGAATTAACTCCGTCCGGCCGCAAGCATCTCGTCATCGAGACGAGCCAATGGCGCAAACTGGTCTTCGCCATCGGACGCGTGCTCGGGCCCGAAGAGGCAGAGGGCTAAGCGATGTGGCGCTATGGCAGACCGCAGGCGGACTTCTCCGAGGAGATTCGAGCTCACATCCAGATGGAGACCGACCGGCTTCGAGGCGAAGGTCTGAGCGAGGCTGAGGCCTTTGCCCAGGCGCGTCGCGAATTCGGCAACGTGACACGAGCACAGGAGCGCTTCTACGAATCCAACCGTCTGTTTCTCGCTGTCGAGAACGCACTCCGCGATCTGCGCTATGGCGTACGCGTGCTTAGCCGGAGTCCCGCGTTCTCGCTGGTCTCCATCCTGTCGCTTGCATTAGGAATCGGCGCCAACGTCGCACTGTTTCAGATCATAGACGCCGTCATGCTGCGCAGTCTGCCGGTCCCCAATCCGCAGGAACTCGTGCGCCTCCAGTGGAAGGAGGGCGCCCAGATGTCGGGCAATCATACGAATGTTCCGGCGGAATTCAGCTACCCGCAATGGGACCTGCTCCGGCAGAAGCGCAAACTTTTCTCCAGCATGTTCGCCTGGTCGAACTCCGACTTAAGTCTGACGCCCACGGGTGAGATCCGCTTCGCGAAAGGCATGTACGCAAGCGGCGAGCTCTTTGCGACCCTCGGGGTGCAACCCGAAATCGGCCGAATGCTGATGAGCGAAGACGACCGGCCCGGGTGCGGCGTGGGTCTTGCTGTGCTCAGTCACTCCTTCTGGCAGCGCGAGTACGGCGGCGATCCCTCCGCGCTAGGCCGCAAGATCAGCATCTGGGGCCATCCTGTCGAGATCATCGGCGTCGCGCCGGCATGGTTTACGGGTGTGGAAGTCGGCAAACATTTTGACGTCGCCATCCCTCTGTGCGCGCAAGCCGGATTGCAGGAGAGAAAAGCGCTGGACGACCGGCAGGCCTTCTGGCTCGGCATCTTCGCGCGTTTGAAGCCCGGCGTCACGGTGCGGCAGGCGAGCACGTATGTCGAGACGGTGACTCCGGGAATCCTGGAATCGACCATCCACCCAGGCTACCGGCCCGACACCGTCAAGAACTATTTGAAGAGCCGGCTGGAAGCAACGCCAGGAGGCACCGGCTACTCGGCGTTACGGAGAGACGTCACGCGTCCGCTGCTCGTCTTGCTAGCCATCGCCGGACTGGTCCTGTTGATTGCGTGCGCCAACCTCGCCAACCTGATGCTGGCTCGAGCATCAGCCCGGCAAGCGGAAATCACCGTGCGGCTGTCTCTGGGAGCATCGCGTGGGCGCGTGATCTGGCAGTTGCTGTCGGAGAGCATGTTGCTGGCGGTTTCCGGCTGCGTCCTGGGCGCCGCGCTGGCGCAATTGTTGAGCCGGTATCTGATCGCCTCTTTCGGGAACTCCGCCGAGTCTCCGTATTTGGATTTGTCGCTCGATTGGCGCATGTTCGCGTTCATGGCCGGTGTCTCCATACTTGCGTGCCTTCTGTTCGGACTCGCGCCGGCTTTGCGCGTGACGCGCACTGGCTCGGCGGCCAAAGCAGGTGGACGCGGGCTCACGGCCACCAGGCAGCGCTTCACGCTGCAGCGCATGCTGGTCGCCTCGCAGATCGCGCTCTCGCTCATCCTGGTTCTCACTTCGCTGCTTTTCGTGCGCAGCTTCTCAAAACTCGTGATGCTCGATCCAGGATTCCAGGAGGACGGCGTTCTCATCGTAGGTGTCGGCCTGAACGACGCGGGACCGGAGGCAGGACGGCTGATGATATTTCAGGGCATTCTCGATGCGCTCCGCCACACTTCCGGTGTCGATCACGCAGCGATAGTTCAGATACCGCCATTGAGCGGGAACGAGTGGGATGGCGACATTCGTATTGACGGCGCGGCTTCGGGGACTGAAGCGGCGGCCAACGTCCATTTCAACAGGGTCGGTGAAGGTTACTTTCAAACCATGGCGATTCCGATGTACGCCGGACGCGACTTCAACGCGCGCGACGCGCTCGGATCTCCCGAAGTTGCCATCGTGGACCAATCCTTCAGCGCTCGCTTCTTCCATGGACAGAATCCGTTGGGCCGGACTTTCCACCCGGAAGTTAGTCCTGGAGAGACACCGCGCCGCGTTGAAATCGTCGGTATTGTGAAGCGGACCAAGTACGACTCTCTCCAAAATGAGTTCGCTCCGCTCGTATACCAGCCTGTCGCGCAAGATCCGAAGCAGGATCAGGGCGCCTGGTTTGCGGTGCATTCGCGGTTACCGGCCGGCGCAACCACTGCCGCGGTGCGGCATTCCCTAGCGAGACTCAATCCAAATTTCATCATGATTTTCAATTCATTGCCCGTGATGGCGCAGGATTCAGTGCGCCGTGAGAGCCTGCTCGCCAAACTCTCCGGCTTTTTTGGATTGCTGGCAGTGATCCTGGCGACACTCGGGTTGTACGGAGTCAGCTCTTACATAGTGGCGCAACGCCGTCACGAGATCGGGCTCCGGCTGGCCTTGGGCGCGCAGCGGCGGACGATCCTGCGAATGATGCTCACCCAGTCCTGTGTCCTCCTGCTCGCCGGACTGATCCTCGGGCTTGCAGTTGCGCTTGCTGCGGGTCGCCTCGCTCAATCGCTGCTCTTTGAACTGAAGCCCAACGATCCCTGGACGATCGGCCTGGCCATTGTTGGGGTGTCGCTCGTGTCATTCATGGCGAGTCTGCTGCCTGCCCTTAGGGCGTCGAATGTGCCGCCTATGGCCGCGCTGCGCGAAGAGTAGGCGACCCTCTCTGACCTGGCCGGCTTGCCAGCGGGGCGCCATTTCGTTCAGGTTGAAGCTGAGAACCGGGTGCTCCTTCCTCCGGCAGAGTGGAACATAACGTGGATTCGGAGGCGTTTGCATGTGATACGGGGATTTCGCGCCAGCAGTCGACCGCGCGGAGTGCCGTGGTCCATAAAGGGTGATGCGAGCGAGCGCGCGACGTCCGGCTTGGGAAATGGACCGTGGATTGAACATCGGGAACATAGCGTCCACGACAGCAGATTGAGGCGATTGACCTCACCGAGGGTTTCTGTACCAGTCTCTCGATTCGATTGGTACAGAAATCCTCGGTCAGGTCAGTAGAGCTGGGCGTTGGCAAACTGGAGCAACGCCGCAATGACGATCCCAATTCGAGCGTGTGTCATTTGTGAATTGCCGCCATTCGTTTCTCGGCCTCCCGGTCGATCCAGGTGGCGGGAAAATCCTCGCGCAGTTTGGCGAAGGCGCGGGCGGCCTCGGTGGACTTACCCGACCGCATCAGTGCTTCCGCTTCCGCGAAGCGTTCTTCGCCGACAGTGAGTAAGCCCGATCCGATGCGCACTGCCTCCTCGATGGTGATGGTGGCAGGTATCTTCTTCAACGCCGGTGGATTCGGATCTGTGAGGACACTGTAAGCGGCGGGATTTCGTTCCCTGAACAGCCGTGCGCGCATGTCCCGCTGGCTGTTTAGCGCGTCGCCGCCTTCGCGCCCGCCGAACGGGTCGATGTCGGCCATCGCGATCCCGCCCGATTGTCTTGCCTCGGAGAGCACGGCGCCCTGCGGCGAGACGATCATTGCGCCACTCCTCATCGCAATCACGAGATAGACGTAGTTGTCCGCCGCACGCGTGCGGAAGGCCGCAAGATTGAGGCTCTCATCGCCCGTGGTTACCGCGCCGCCCATGGTCGAAAGAAAGATGACGTCGGCGCCATTCAACGCCAGGCTGCGCGACGACTCGGGCATCACCATGTCATAGCAGATGAGCATTCCTACGCCTCCGAGGTCCGGCGTTTCAAACACCGGGAAGCCCTCGCCGCGCACGCGGTCCGATTCGGCGATTGTTGGATGCACTTTGTAGTAACGGCCGATTTCCCGGCCGTCGCGCCCCAGGAAGAAAGCAGTGTTGCGGTAGGAGCCATCCGATTCCGCCGTGTCGCTGGAACAGACGAGATACATATGATGCGCCGCCGAGGCCCTGCCGAGACGATCGAGCATGCGCGCGACAGCGGGTTGCAGCAATTCTCTCATCACCGGTTTGTTAGCCACTTCCCAATGCAGCACGCCCAAGCTGTCTTCGGGCAGCGTGAACACGTCGCATCCGGCTGAGCCGGCGTGATCGACAACTTTTACCAATTCATCGATTGTCCTATTGGCCTCGAGCAATGCTTTGGCAGAATTCAGGTGCCAGTTCACCCATGGGGGTGACGATTGTGCTGCACAAACTCTCATCTTCTTTGGGCCGCTGGTTGACCTGGATTGGGCCGCGAGCTTTGGGGCCTCCATGACCAGCAGCAGGACCGACGCCGCTAGAATAGTCCGCAACATCTTTTGTTCTCCATGTTTCAGTGGCACGAAGGAACCTCTTACGGGCTTGTTGGTAACCAAAGGCCACAACTGGGAAGCTCAATCATCAAGGATCACCCGGAACGGCGCCGGTGTCCAACCGGCGATGCGTCGCGGCTGCGCCACGCAATCGACACGATCGGATTTGTTGAAGAACGGCTGGAGTACACTCGGGAAGCACGATGCACGCAAATCACATCTTTTCTACGAAGCTGATCGTCCTGGCGATTCTAGCCGCCGCACTGGCCAGGGCCGAATCGCCGCTCTGGAAGGCGGGCATCAGTCTGATCCCCTACCCGCAACAAGTGCGCCTCGGAGGAGAGGACTTCGTCTTCGAAGGCGAGGTTGGGGTTGTGCTGGACGCTGCGCCAACCGCGGCGGACCGGTTCGCCGCCGGGGATTTCGCAGCGCGGATAAGGGAACTTTACCCGGCTATCCGCCTGGGCGGCTCACCCGCCGCCAGGGAGATCCGCCTGACCCGCGCCGGAGCCCCGGCCAACCTGGGTGAGCAGGGCTACGAGTTGACGGTGGAGAAGAATCGAATCACGGTGCGCGCCGAGGCGGAAACGGGACTTTTTTACGGCACGCGGACAGTACTGCAACTCGTTCAACGCTTGCCGTTGCGCACATTCGTTCGGGGACTGCAAATAACCGATCGGCCCGACGTTCCGCAACGAGCCATCCACTACGACACCAAGCACCACCAGGACAAGGCCGAGTATGTCAGGCAGTTCATCCGCACCCTGGCAGACTACAAAATCAACACCTTGATCTGGGAATGGGAGGACAAGTTCGCTTACCCCAGTCATCCGGAAATCGGGGCGCCGGGCGCCTTCAGCATGGAAGAAATGCAGGCGTTTACCAGGTACGCAGGCCAGTACCACGTTCAGATTGTTCCGCTGGTGCAGGGTCTGGGCCATGTCAGTTTCATCCTTAAGTGGCCGCAGCATGCAAACCTGCGGGAGATCGCCGCGTCGAACTGGGAGTTTTGTCCGCGCAAGGAAGGAACCTACAAACTGCTTTTCGATCTTTGGGAGGACGCCATCAAGGCCACGCCTGGATCCAAGTACATTCACATCGGCAGCGACGAGTCCTACGAGGTAGGGGAAGGCATCGCTTGCGGTTGCCGCGAGCGAGCCAGGCAGGTAGGCCGAGACGGCCTGATGGTGGATTTTGTGGACCGGTGTTCACGGCACTTGATGGCGCGAGGCCGCAAAGTCATGGCTTGGATCGAAGAGTACAAACCGGGCCAAAAGTTGCAGCCTCCCAAGGGACTCGTCACTTTCCCGGAACCGCTGAGGCTGGAGCTGGCGAAGCGTTCGGTCGATGCTGGCTACCCCGCCTGGATCTACGATCCAAACCCCGGTATCGAGCACCTGTTTCTGCCGTATCTTTACCGGCGCCGGGACGGGCGCGACGTAGAGACCAGCCTGGAGAGTTCGTACAAGACTCTGGCCACGGCGTCGCCTTCGGGGATCTTCGAAGGAATGGTCTGCACCTCCTGGGACGATAGCGGCTTGCACAACCAGATGTGGATGATGCGCTTCGTGCATGCGGCGGAGTATTCCTGGAATGGCAAGGCGCCCACGCAGGCCGAGTTTGTGGACAAGTATCTGGCGAATTACTACGGTACGGCTGCGCGGGACGTGCGGGAGCTCTGGACGCTGCTGGACCGCGGTGCATACTTCTACACCGACAGCTTCGGCCGCATGGTGTGGCACGTGGGAGATGCGGAGAAAACGGCCCTGCCAGACCTGCCACGAGGCGATGACATCGAGTACAAGCCTTTCTGGAACGCGCAGTACAAGAGTCGAGTCGAGACCTCGCAACTGCAGGTGCGCCAGATGGAAAGGGTGCTCGATATTTGTCGCCACAACCAGGAACTCGGGATCTCGCACGCCGGCGATTTCGAAATCTTCGCCGGCATCGCCCGGCTGATTGAGCATGCGGCTCGCACCTACCTGGCGCTCTCAGAGGTCGAAAATGCTATCGGCGATGCTCAACGCCAGCACTTCCTCGACCATTGGGTGGCTCTCGCTGCTTTGGAAAAGGCAGCGGCGATTGTTGAAACCAACCTGAAGGAGCGCACCGAGGTCTACGACGAACTGGTTGGCGTGTGGGAGAAAACCCGGCTGCCTAAGGGCATGTCCACGCCGGACAAGCAGTTCTTCTACGCGCAAGACAGAGCGCGGCACTTTGCCTCCCGGCGGCCGGACATGAGCTACCTGATTTACGACGAACAACTGCTTGGACTCGAGGCGTACCTGGGCAATCTACGGGACTATGCGGCCTGGTACAAGCAGACGATAGCGGGCGGCAACCGGTGAGAGAAGGCAAGTGACAATAACAGGATTCAGCTTTGAGGCAGGCGCCGCACAGCCTCGGGTTGCTATTGGGCCGTAACCTGGCGAAGCTCAAAACCTCGGTAAGGCAGGCGCTTCGCGATTCCATGATCGCGTTATGTCCGAAACTGGATCTGTTTGAATTCGAAGATGGTCGTGGGATCACCGACTTTGGCCAGGGACCCCTCTTGAGCAGGCGTAACACAGCCTAGCGTCGCCCCAAGACTCACCTGTAAACGTTGGCTTCACACCCTTCAGGACAACCCAGCGACGCCGTGTGTGTTCAGTGCGATGGAGGATTCGGACATGACGGTGTCTGGCGATGAGCAGAGTCCTTGCTGTCCGCCATCGTTCATTCAGAAATCTATGAAATGCGCACTATCGCCTACCGGGGCGCGAGTGCGCAAGATAGGATGAATCTGATGAATTCGATCGTCCGTTGGACCACGCCCGTATTTCTCGCTGGGATCTTCACCGCGGCTTGTGCCTGCGCACAATCGGCAGCCACGCTCACCATAGACCTTACAAAGCCACTCCACAAGGTCAGTCCCATGCTCTATGGCCTGATGACGGAGGAGATCAACTACTCCTACGACGGCGGTCTGTACGCCGAGCTGGTGCGTAATCGCACGTTTCAGGATCACGGATGGGACGGCGTTGCCCACTGGAACTTGGTGGAGAAGGGCAATAGCGACGCGTCGATGGCCGTCGACCTCGAACAAGGACCGAGCGCGGCATTGCAGCACAGCCTGCGCTTGGACGTGAAGCAGGCCGACGCCGCAAATCCCGCGGGTGTACGAAACGAGGGCTACTGGGGCATGGCGGTGCGGCCGAATACGAACTACCGCGGATCGCTCTACGCCAAAGCGGACTCGGATTCCGTGGGCCCCATCACCGTTTCTCTGGTGAGTGACAACACTGGCAAGGCGCTTGCGACGGCGGCACTCGACAACTTGTCGACCGTGTGGCGGCACTATGAGTTCACGTTGAAGACCGGCAACATGGCGACCTCGGCTGAGAACCACTTGCTGCTGACGGTCGGGCATGCGGGCAAAGTCTGGATCAATCTTGTCTCCCTGTTTCCGCCCACCTACAAGAACCGGGAACACGGTAATCGCATCGACCTGATGGAGCTGCTGGCGGCCATGCATCCGAAGTTCTTGCGTTTTCCTGGCGGCAACTATCTAGAAGGCGACGAGATTCAGGACCGGTTCGACTGGAAGAGGACGATCGGTCCGCTGGTCGACCGGCCGACGCACCGCGGCCCGTGGAGTTATCAGTCCTCCGACGGGCTTGGGCTGCTCGAGTTTCTGGAATGGTGTGAGGACTTGAATATGCAGCCCGTGCTGGCAGTCTATGCGGGCTACTCGCTCAAAGGCGGGCACGTTGCTCCGGGGCCCGCGCTCGATCCTTACGTGGACGATGCCATGGATGAGATCGAGTTCGTGATTGGCGATGCGTCCACGCGATGGGGCGCCGTGCGCGCCAAATACGGGCATCCCGAGTCATTCCCGCTGAGCTATGTGGAGGTGGGCAACGAGGATATGTTCGATCGCTCAGGGAGTTATGAGGGGCGCTTCACCCAGTTCTACACAGCCATCAAGGCGAAGTATCCGCAATTGAAGGTCATCGCGACGGTTCCGGTTAAGCGGGTAAAGCCCGACGTGGTCGACGACCACTACTACAAATCCGCGAAGGAGATGTTCTCGATGGTCAAGCTGTATGACAACACCGACCGGAACGGACCGAAGATCTTCGTCGGTGAATGGGCGACCCGCGAAGGAGCACCGACCAGCAACTTGGGCGCCGCGCTCGGCGATGCTGCGTGGATGACCGGTATGGAGCGCAACAGCGATCTGATTGTGATGTCCTGCTATGCTCCCTTGCTCGTCAACGTCAATCCGGGCGGCATGCAGTGGCTGTCGGATTTGATCGGATATGACTCGCTTTCAAGCTATGGCTCTCCGAGTTACTACGCGCAGTCCCTGTTCGCGCAGCATCTGGGCACCGAAGTGCCGACCTCCTCGCTCTCAGGCGGAAGCGACAAATTCTTCTACTCGGCTACGAACGACCCCGCGAAGGGAACTCTGGACGTGAAACTCGTGAACGCCTCGTCGGACCCGCAAAACGTTCTGATCAACATCACAGGAGCGGCCAACATCGCGAAGGAGAGTCTATTGATTACGCTCGCGGGAAACAGCACTGCGGAGACGAACAGCATCTCCTCGCCCAAGCAGATCGTGCCTGTCAGGGGCGCGATAAAGGACGCGGCCTCGAGTTTTCGTCACGTTGTACCGCCGTACGCGATTCAGGTGCTGGAACTTAGAGCGCGGTAGGCAGCCGTCCCCGCCGCATGAATGGCGACCTCGCGACTCTTCCGCGCATCTCCAGCTCAGGGTGAGCGTTTGAAAGCTCTGGGCTCTCCAGGCGAGCGCGCCTGCGATGCGCGTTGCCTACGGACCATAGATCTTGCTTCAGCTTCACGTTGAGGGTCGGCGTGTTCGGATTCGGTCGTGCGTTCAAGCGCGCTTGCGATCGGCCACCCGTTTCCGCATGACCGTGCAGTCGCCAAGCCGTCAATGTATCGAGATCGGACCCTGAACCTGAACCACTTCCGACAGCCGGTCTAACCGGCGGCGACCATAAGGCTGGAGTCTCTCAAACGCGGAATCCTGTCTCGCGCGATAGCCACCGACAAGACGAAATAACGGGCCGCAGCCGCGACATTCGTGCGGGCGACTTTTCAAGAGCGACTTCGGGCTCTCCCTTATGGCCACCGGCCGTTCTACCAGTTCGTAATGGATCCATCCGGCCTGTGGTAAATCGGGGTTGGAGCGAAGCGTTCCGTGATGTCGGACAGCAGGCTGGCTCCCGCGGGATCGAACTCAACGCCCAACCCGGGAGTCTCACGCGGCCATAGCTTGCCGTTCCGGAAATCCACTCCCTGCGGCAGATAGGACGGTTTCGGAACGCCGCCGCACTCCATGAGCACCGGGCCGGAAAACACGCCCAGCGTGTGCGTCAGCGCGGCCAGCGCAATCGGGCCCGTAGCGTGCGGGATCATGCCCACGTTGTGCGTTTCGCAGAGCGCGGCGATCTTCATGAATTCGGTGATGCCGCCGGTGTTGGGCAGGGTCACGCGCAAGTAATCGATCAACCGCCGCTCGATCAACTCGTTCGAGTCCCAGCGGTCGCCGAACTGTTCGCCCACGGCGATCGGCACGTTAATGTGCGGACGCAGTTGCTCGTAAATGCCCTTGTTCTCCGATCGCAGTGGATCCTCCACCTCAAATGGCGCGAAGGGCTCCAGCAGCGAGCAGAGGCGTATGGCATCCGGGAGATCGAGGCGTGTGTGGACGTCGGTCAGCCAGTCGCCGTCCTTGCCCACGCCCTCGCGAATCTCACGTGCCTTCTCCAGTTCCTGATCGATCGCGTGGCTGGGGCGGTACACCCCGGTAGGAGTTCCTTGCCCCTGGGCCGACCACGGCATATCCACCGACGTGCGGAAGGCCCGGAATCCGGCTTCGATCACCGCGCGCGCCCGCTCCCGCAAGGTCTCGCCCTTGCCGGTTCCGCCCGAGTAGCACTCGATATGCTGCCGCGCCAGGCCACCCAGCAGATCGTAGACAGGGACCCCCAAAGCCTTGCCTTTGATGTCCCAAAGGGCCATATCGAGCGCTCCGAGGGCGTGCAGTTTCTCGCGGCCGGGAGGATAGAACCAGCCGCGATACATGAACTGCCAGAGGTGGTCGATGCGCGACGGGTCCTCCCCGATCAGCATGGAGGCGCACTGGTCTAGCATGTCCTTGGACCCGCCCTCGCCAATGCCAGTAATGCCGGCGTCGGTCTCGATGGTCACGATCCGGGTGCTCTGATTGAACGTGGGATTGGCGTGCGGCGGCTCATAGTAGCGAATGCGCCGGATCTTCATCCTGGGCACGACCGCCGCGCCAGTTCGTGGCGCGACCGCCGCTCCCCCCGCGGCAAGCAAAGCGGATCTCAGCAGACTTCGTCGCTTCATGTGGCCTTTATACAACAATGCGGACAACGCGGAATGCGGGGTGGCTGGCTGCCCACGATATCAGGCTGGGTTCGCGGCCGCCAACGGCTTGCGGAAATTGAAACGCACCCGTGCGATGGGCGTGCCGAGCACTTCTATGCGCGATAGATCGCGGCTGCCCACGCCGAGTTCTTCTGCCAAGCGCAGCGTGCTGTCGCAGCGTTCGAACGGCGCTCTGCCGCGGTCCGCCATCGGGTCGAAGCCCATGACAGCGGCCCCAACGGCATCCGTTGAGACGCAGTTGATCCCCGCGATGAGCACGCCCGGCGCGACGGGGATGGCGCCCTCAACTCCCGGAGTTTCTCCCTTGGTCTGGGTTCGAATCCCGTCGATGATGGCGAGGTCGATCGGCCGTGCCGCGACCAGGTCGGCCACGATGGCAGGCACGCGGTAACCCGGATCGCGGGGCGAAGCTGGATCGTTTTCCGGTGGCGCACTCTTCGACGGCTGGCGCTCGCCACTGTGCAGGACGCCGCGTCCGCCCTGGGGCACCAGACCCGGCGCGTCTACTGGGGCGTTGTCGCCGTAGATCGTGCACGGTGTGATCCCGAAGCAGTTCTTCATCGAGAGAGTCACCCCGGTGGTGACGTGTTCCTTCAATTTGGCGACGGACACGAAAACGTCGCAATCCTGGTAAGAGTGGTTGAGGTCGAAAGCGCGAAAGATGTGGCCTCCGCGCGGAGTCGTCAGCCGGACATACTGTTTCCCGGCTCCGAGGTAATTGGTGTTTTCAAATTCCACCCGCGGGGCGGCGTTCAGAAGATCGAGCGGTTCCCAACCAGCCTGCAACAGGAACTCTTCGATGGGATCGGTGCTCTTCCAGGGGCTTTCCAGGATGCGAATCCGTTGTGCGCCGGCCTTTCCCATCAGGTGCACCACCGCGCCAATGACAGAGGAGTGGGTCCAATGCGACAGCCCGCAGGGCAGGCGGCCCAGGCGATCGTTGGGTAAACCTGTGAGGTTCACCTTCATCGCCACGGTCTTGCCTTTGACAATGCGCCCCAGTCCGCCCAACTGGTCGAACATCCGGTCGAGCGTCGTTACCAGTTCGGGGCCATAGGACCGGCACCCGGCGACGGCCACGGGAGCGGCGGGCGCCCCGGTGCCCAGCATTGGCTTCCGCAGCAGCAGGGAACCGGCCAGGGCGCCCGCGCCGGCAATCGCCGATCTTCGCGTAAATCGTGACATCATCCCCACCCTGCCATAAACGTCACGCCAAAGCCAGAAGGGCACATCGCATCTGCGGCTCCCCCGCGTTGCTAGGAGTCTGTCGGAGATAAGCTCCGCCGCCCGCCGGCTGAATCCGGAACAAAGCGCGCTGGATCGCAGCTTCTTATCTCGCAAACCGAGAATCAAGACCCAGCGCGCGGTCTTTCTGTCGCGCCGCGCCTTCGCCAGTCAATACTGCCGCGAATTGGTCGGCAGAGGGGCGCGAAATGGCCCGCTGCGTGACTTTCAGGCCGTTTGCGGTGTCCACCCGGGGCGAAACAGCTTCGGGCTGTTGCGCGTCAAGCAAATCAGTTTCCACTCCAGCCGCACACTGCCCACGCCACGCAAGCTGAACCGCCGGAAGCCGCACCGTTCCTTGATTTGACCGAAGACCGGTTCCACGATCGCCTTCCGCATTTTGTAGATCGCAGGCCCGGCCTCGGTCCGCAGTTTGTACTCCATCGCCTGCCTGACGGAGGCGTCCTCGGCGGCGACCCACTCGCCACCGCGATCGTCTCGCCGTGTTTCTGCCGCCCAGTAGTGATGTGGGGATCGATCCCCGCTACGCCTTCGTCAGTCACGTTGTCTGCGCTCCAATAACCCGCGTCGGCACTCACGGCTTCCGGCTTGCGAAGCGCTTGCCCAGAGCCACATCCTACGGCTGCACGACGCAACACTCAAAACATTTCGTGGCTGAAATGTCCTCAGAGACAAAACGCAGCGAAATCTATCTCCGACACACTCCTAGACAACCTCGTACGTTATGGCTCCTCTCAACGGCCAATGGATGCCGGACGAACGTTCGCGCCATCACACCCGGTAGCAGCCCAGGACCCGCAGGAGGTCCGCTAGTTCCTGCAGGTGCGACAGAGCGCGCTGCACGCGCTCGTCTTGGGTATTGCCCAGGAAATCGACGTAAAAGAGATACTCCCAGGGCTTGCCGCGTAGCGGGCGCGATTCGATCTTGATCATGCTCAGCTCGCGCAGAGCGAAGGCGCTCAGCGCCTTGAATAGCGATCCCGGCTGGTTGCGGATGGTGAAGACGAGCGACGTTTTCCAGCCCTTTTTGCCCTGCTCGTTCAGAACCAGCGGCGGCTGATCGGGGCGCCGCAGCAGGAAGAAGCGCGTGAAGTTCTGGCGGTCGTCCTCGATCGAGCGCTTGAGGATCTTCGCGCCATAGATGTCCGCGGATACCGCGCTCGCAATCGCGGCCGCGTCCTGAAGCCCTTCGCTCATCACCATCTTCACGCTGCCGGCTGTGTCGTAAAACGGCTCGCGCTGGATCTGCGGGTTGGCTTTAAAGAAGTCGAGACACTGGTTCAAGGCGACAGGGTGAGAGAAGACGCGCTTCACGTCCTTGAAGCGTACGCCCGGCACCGCGATCAGGTTGTGAACGATGCGCACGTTGGTCTCGGCGACAATCCGAAAGTCGAACTGCAGGAGGTGGTCGTAATTCTCGTGGACCGAGCCGTGCAGCGTGTTCTCGATAGGGATCACCGCGGCATCGGCTGCGCCGTCCCGCAAGGCCGTGAAGACGTCCTCAAACCGCTGGCGCGGCTCCACAACGACCTCGGGACCCAGCAGGTCCATTGCCGCCTTATGGCTGAAAGCTCCGGGATCGCCCTGGAACGCGGCGCGGAGGGCCGATCGCTTTTTTCTAGTGGCCATACTTCAGTTAGCTCCATCTCGCGCCCAGCCGCTTCGATGCTGCCAGGCAGCCCACATTCAGTCCATTTCCTACTCGCGGATGAACCTGCGGCTACGACCGCCAGTAGTGCGCGTGGGCCGAAGCGCACAGCTTCTTGAGAATCTCTTTGGCCTCATCCAACCCCTCGAACAATTTCTCTTCATCGCGGAACGGGCGCGTGTGCACGCGGCGGCGTGCGCCGCGGTGATCCACCGGATGCTTCAGATGGAGCATCTCATGATAGAGCACGTACTCCACCACCCGACGGTCGACCGCCGGGTCGTCCATCAGGCTGCTGAGAATGATGGCATGGTGCGACGGGTCGTAGTGGCCGAGCGTTGTGCGCGACGGGCGGCGGCTCCAACCGAGATCCGGGCGCGCCATCAACCCGTCGAAGTACTTCAGGTTCAGTTCTTCGAAGACTGTCTCCAGATTCCAGGTCTTGCCTTCGGGTCCGCTGACGTACTTGCGCCCCCGAACCTGCTTCACCAATTGCATACTGCGCCGTACATCCTGGCGGTTCAACCAGCGCCGGTAGGTGGAAGAGGCGCTTGCCGGCGCTTCCTTGCGGAACATCTTGGCGATGAGAATGTGCGCCAGAGCCTCGACCACTGGCGCGGGCGCGCCCTGCCACAGATCGGAGAGCTTCACATCCAACCGGGAATCGCGCCAGGCGATGGCGCTATTGGCATTAGCGTAGCGCTTGAATACCAGATTGACGCCGGCGAGCGGCGTGCGAGGGCGGTATTCCTGGAAAATCCGCGCGAAGATCTCCTGGGCGGACTCGAAGAACAACGCCGTTTGAAGTTGCATCCGTCTCCTGACTTAGCATAACAATGAAGTTTTGCAGACTAGGCGGCCAGCCCGATGGGCAGGATAATCGGATGAGTACGTCCGTTTCGCTCCAAGTCGTCTGGAGCCACGGAAAAACGGTCGCAGGGGGTTGAGTTGCGTAACGTTAAAATCAGCGCGTTTGGTTGCTATGTGCCGCCTGGTGTCCTCACAAACCAGGACCTCGAAAAGATGGTCGACACCACGGATCAGTGGATCCTGGAGCGGACTGGCATCCACGAGCGCCACATTGCGGCCCCGGAAGTCGCCACGTCGGACATGGCCGTGGAAGCCGCAAAACTCGCACTCGCGCAACGCGGTATCGAGGCCAGCGATCTCGACGCGATCATCGTTTGCACCGTGACGCCGGATCATCTCTTCCCGTCCACCGCGTGCCTGGTTCAGGATCGCCTGGGAGCAAAGAACGTGTGGGGGTTCGACCTCATCTCGGCGTGCTGCAGCTTCCTCTATGGCATGACTACAGCCGCCAGTCTGGTGGGATCGGGCATGCATAATCGCGTGATGGTAATTGGTTCCGACACGATGTCGCGCATCATCGACTACACGGATCGCGCGACCTGCGTGCTGTTCGGCGATGGAGCGGGCGCGTTCATCCTGGAACCCGCCGCTGAGGGCGAGATTGGCTTCGTCGGCCACAAGCACATGATCGATGGCTCCGGCGCGGCCGTGCTGCGGATGCCCGCTGGCGGCAGCCGCATGCCCCCTTCTCATGAGACCGTGGACAAGCGCCTGCACTTCGTGAAGCAGGAAGGGCAGGCCGTCTTCAAATTCGCGGTGAAGCACATGGGCGAGATCAGTGCCCAGTTGCTCGCCGAGCATGGCTTGACGACCAAGGATGTGTCCGTGATGATCCCGCACCAGGCCAATCTGCGGATCATTACCGCCTGTGCCGACCGGCTCAAGATGCCGCTCGATCACGTGATGATCAATATCCAGAAGTACGGCAATACAACGTCCGGCACGCTGCCCCTGGCAACGCAAGATGCGGTGGATCAGGGGCTGCTCAAGAAGGGCGACTACGTGTTGTTCGCCGCAGTAGGCGCCGGATTTACTGTCGGCGCGAGCCTATGGCGCTGGGAGATCTGACCAGCGGCGTTCCTCGCGGAACTCGGGAGCCACTCTGAAAACGCGGCAAGGGCGGGATGCGATATCCCGCCCTTGCCGCGCGTGCTCCCTACGTCAGATCTAGAACGTCAGCCGCAACTGCAGGTCTACCCTGCGGTTATAGACCGATGCGGCGCCGCCGAAGCCGCTGGCCAGGGCAAGCGACTGGCCGAAATCCGGCGAGCTCAGGTTCGATTCCGGAGATGCGAGGTTCTCGCGATTGAGCAAGTTCCTCCCCGACACCGAAAGCGTCAGGTTGAAGCGTTTGCCGGTGTTGTCGCCGCCGCCGAACATACCTCCTGGGCCGCCCGGACCACGTCCGCCACCCATTCCGCCCATGCCGCGGAATCCGCCGCCGCCTCCGCCGCCTGGACCGCCTGCGCCCACTCCGGCCGCGCCTTCCCGGGCCTTTCCAAAGCCCCAGGTGCGCGCCATTCGCAGGTTCAAGTTGAATTGAGCCGGGCCCCGCCCATAGTTTCGGGGGATGATCTTGTCGCCCGGTTGGGGATCGATATTGAGCAGACCGTAGGCTGTGGAAACCACTCCAGGCGCGCTCGCATCGGTGGCAAAGGCCGGCCGGGCGTTGTAAATCTGATCGTTGTTGAAATCGTTCCCGGTGGTGATGTTATATGGCGCGCCCGAGGAACCGGTGATGAACGGACTGAACACCACCTTCAGCGGCGCCGTGATTGAGCCCCCGATGAAGAACCTGTGACGTGTGTCGAACCGGGTGGGTCCCCACTCGGAGCGCAGGTCGTACTGGTTCATCGGCGAGCCGCCGTCCGAGTTCCCGTTGGCGTAGCCGAGCGTATAGAAACCGAACAGCGACACCTTCTTGCTCAGCCGTGAGTTCACGTTCACGATCAACTGATTCTGGGTGAACAGGCCCGCCGATTCGTACAGCATCACCTGATTCGTGCTGTACTGCTGAGCGAGCGGATAGGTTCCGTCCGCCAGCGGCGCGTTGATGTCGCGCGTCAGCAGATAATGCATGCCGCGAGAAAAGGCCCACGTCACTGTGGCAGTCGTGTTTTTCGGCAACTGGCGCTCCACGCTCAGCCCGGTCTGGGCGATGCGCGGCGCTACCAGGCCCGCGTAGCCCTTCGTGATCGAACTCGGCTGGAGATCGGTGGCAAGCGTTGCCAGGCTGGGAACGTTCGGGTAGAAGTCGGGGCTTGCGACCATGTACTGTTGCTGGGTCGTGCCGTTGTAGCGCAACTCCGCCAGCGCGACGCTCGAGCTCACGCGGTCATAGAACAAGCCCGCGCCGCCCCGGATAACCGTCTTGGCAACCTTGTTCTTGCCACCACCGATCGCCCACGCAAAGCCGATGCGCGGCGCGAAATCCGCCATGTTGTCGATGTTCGTCTGATTCTCGTAGCGCAGGCCCAGGCTGAGGGTGAAGGTCGGGCGCACACGCCAGTCGTCGCTCACGAAGACACCCACGTCGGTCTGATCGATCGAGGCGAGTGGATTGCCGCCGTCAATCGAAAAGATCGCCGCACCGCCGCCCAGAGCGCGAATCTGCGCCGCCGAGTAGCCCAGTTGTTGAAATACCAGCGTGCGCCGGTAACTCTCCAACGAGCTCTCCGGGGCCAATACGTAACTGCCGTCGGGGTTCGTGATGGGCTGATTCTGAGCGTCCAGCACCGGCGCCTGACCGCCAGTGAAATTGAACGAGCCGTTGAAGTTCGTAGGCGAATAGTCGTCGATGCCCGAAAAACGCGCCCGCCCGCCCCACTTCAGCGTGTGCACGCCCGCCGTGTAGGTGGTCACGTTATTCAGTTCATAGTAGTTCTGCTTGTTCCAAGCTTTACCCGTGCTTGACCCGCCGCTGTCGAAGGCGTCGCTGACGTTAATTCCGGGAGCCGTGCTCACCGAGTTCGAGTTGAACTGCGAGCGTTCGTACATGAATCGTGTCTCAGTCACCGCCTTCGAGCTCAGCACGGCCGTCTCCGTCGCCTGGATGGTGTTGTCATAGCTCTGGGTGTTGACGCCGCGGCTCGCCAGGTTGAACCCGCTGGCGCCCGAGTTCGTATTCGAGATGTCGGTCCAGTGGTAACGAATCGTCAGGTTGTTCTTATCGTTCAGCGTCATGTCGATTTTCGGGATGATGGATGTGCGCGTCGTGGGCGCGGGCACTGCGCCCGAATATGGGACAGCCAGCAGGCTGGAGTTCAATTGCTGCCCGATCACGATGCCGAACTCATCGATGCTCCGCCGTTCGATATCGAAAGTGAACGACATTTTCTTGGTCAGTGGACCAGCCAGATTGCCGTTATACTGGCGCGATTCGAAGGCCGGCTTGTCGGCCGAACCCAGGAATGGGTTCCTCGCGTTAAAAATGTTGTCGTTGAAGTTTGTGGAAAGCTGGCCGCGAAACTGATCCATGCCCGGCTTGGTGAAGATCTCAATGCGGCCGTAGCCCAGCCGGTCGTACTCGGGCGAAAACGGATTCGAGTTTACCCTGACTTCGCGGATGGAGGCCTTCGGAGGCAGCGTGCCGCCGCTGAAGCCATCGATGTAAATCTGCCCGCCATTGGGGCCCGCCGACGGGCCGGCCAGGGCCTGCAAATCGTCCTGCAGTTCGTCTGGATCGTCGGAGAGCACATCCAGATCTTCACCCTTCAGGACGAGTGCGCTAGCGTTTTGGTCCGGGCTCACTTCGACGTGGGAACGATCGTCGTTGACCGTCATTTCCTGCACTTCGGTGGCCACGCTGAGTTGGATGTCGATGCTGCCATCGCCGCTTACCGGGAAGGACTGCATTTGATACACGGCAAAGCCCTTCTTCTTCACCATGATGTTGTAAGGGCCCGCCGTCAGTCCCGCGATGGAGAAGTGGCCGAGGCTGTCGCTCGTGACGGTTTTGATCGCCCCGCCGGCGGGTAGTTGCAGCATAACCGTCGCTCCAGGCACCATCGATCCCGAAGGATCGAGCACCTGGCCTTTCAAGCTGGCCTTGGTCGCCTGCGCCATGCAGGCTGCAGCCAAAAGAGTCACCAATAGTGCCGCAAACACCGGTCCACGCAGGGACCGCGGAAACACACACTTCATGCTCATTGATCTCAATCCCTTGTCTTGTTGGTCAAACCCCGGCAGATTCGCCGGCTCGCCGACAGTTTCTATTGCATTGGAACCATCGACATCACGTCGAGGTTCATTCCCATGCTGGGTCCGTTGGAAGCGGCAGAGCGTCCGCTTTGCGAAGCACGCATCTGCGCCATGGCGACGAGGCCATCCGCTCCGGCCAACACCGTGATTGCCGTCATTTCGCCGGGCGTCGTGCTCTTGCTGCTGGCGACGACAATGGTCTCACCGGGCTTCAGAGTGTCCACGCCGACCTTGGGCATCATGTCCATGAAACGCGAGATATCGCCCCCGCGCCTCGCTCCACCACCCGGCCCCGCGGCTCCACCCTGGCCTCCCGACCAGGCAGCGCCAGGAGCGCCTTGTTCAGCCCCCGCTCTCGCTGTTGCGTTGCCCTGCGGGGCAGGAGCCTGTCCTGGAGCGCCAGCCGGCCGCTGACCGCCGCTCGCGCCGGGCATACCGCCCGGCATGCCGCCCGTTTGGGGCATCCGCCGCAGGTTCGTCTCGGCCGTGATCTTGATGCTTACGGGCTTGCCGCTTTCGATATTCTTGGCCTGAATAATGCCTGCCGCAGCATCCACACTGGTTACCGTCGCCGCCACGGTCACGAACGAGCCACTCACAACCTGCTCAGCCTGAATGGCGCCGCTCGCCTCGTCTTTGTTACCTAAGACACGAACCTGATCGCCTTTTCCTATCTCTGCGAGCGTGGAAACCTTGGCATCCGAGTACTTCACGGAATCCGGGGCGTAACGCTTCAGAACCGTCTTTGGCGTCACGGCGATTTTCACCAGTTCGCCATCGCCGGCGATTGATGGCAGTCGCACTGAAAACTGGCCCGTCGCATCATCTTTCAATGTCACGACGCCAGCCATGCCCCGCTTGCGCCAATCAGCCTGTTCCTGCTGATTCTTCTTGGCAATGTCCGCCTGACTCATGTCGATGATGCGTACAGCCTCAAACGCCTTCTCGGTATCCTTCACGGGGCCTTGCGCCAGGACCCGGTCGCCCTCCGCGATGTCGGAGAACTGAATTGCCTGCGCCTTGGATAGATCCCGTTCGCCGGGAGCCAGGCGGAGCAACTTCGTCTCCGGCTTCACCGAAATGGCGTAAACGTCGCCAGCATCCGTTTTAATCGACAGGAGATTCGCGGCGGCATCCACCGCTGAAACGACTCCGATCACGCGGTTGCGCGGCGCGGCTGGCGTCTGGGCGCTCGCGGAGTTCCCGATCAGAACCGCAGCCAGACAGGACAACAACAATAGCTGAACGTGTTTTTTCATTTTTGGCTACCTGCTATGACGATCTACCCCTGTCTAAGGATACTCACCACGCGAAAAAGTTTTGCGCATCGCCGGGGATCGCGGGTAACGGCGGGCCGCCCGAGGGCTGAGCTTTAATTCAACACTGGAGCATGCACTGGAACTCCAATCGCCGCGAGCGGGCTTCCGGACACTCCCTGCGCTACACCTTCCGCAGGGCAGCGCGTGCCGGGGCCCCGTCGGCGCCCACGAGCCGCAAAGGGAGGCAGGCCAGTTCGTAACGCCCCGGTTCGACATTCGAAAGATCCAGCCCTTCGATGATCCAGATGCCCGCTCCGAGTAGGATCAGGTGCGTCTCCGCCAGGTCCCGGCTGAAGCCTCCTACTGAAAGGTAGTCGATTCCGACAGTCCGCACTCCGGCTGCGACAAGGGCCTTCGCGGCCTCTTTTGATACATAAACAAAATTCTCAACAAATTCTCGTAATCTATTGTAATGCAATGAATTATTTGTCTTGAACAGCACCCGGTCGCCAGGCTGGAGGTTGACCGGTAGTTCCCTGGGCCGCACTGCCTCCGGATCCTCGATCTGGACAACGCGGCAGGGACCAAGCATCGCGTCCAGCGGTAGCGCGTCCACTGCTGCGCCCTGGGCAAAGAAGTGGCGCGGAGCGTCCACGTGAGTACCTGTGTGGGCTGTGAAGCTGCATTGCGTCAGGTTGAACGGGTCCCCATTCTCCAGCTTCATCACGCGCTCTACGCGGACTTCGCTGTCTCCGGGCCAGACCACCATCCCGCTGTAGACGGGCAGACTGATGTCAATCCAATCGCTCACAGTGATCCCCCAGAGTCCATTCTGCAGGATGTGGCGTCTGTGGGTCAGTCCCACCCGTCGATTCGCGCGGTCGGCTGATGTCGCCGGGTGGCCTGATCGAGCGAGAGTCGCTCAGCGCGTCACGGGCGCGGTGAGCCAGCCGAGTCGGGCCCAAGCCGCAAACCACTCTCGCAGCGACTCGGGCCGCAACCCAGCATGCCTATGCGAGGCCGCTTCGATAGCGGCGCCGAGCCTCACGCCTCGACCGAGCGCGCGGAGCAGGCGATACTCCGGCAACTCCAGGCGGCGGTAGTAGACGGAAAGATCGTGGCGGTAGACGGCGATACATCGCTGCCTGGCTCGCTCGCGGGCCACCCTGCGCGCCAATGCGCGCGCCTTCACGAATTGGCTCTCGTCAAGGCCGTTCACGGCGATTCGGAGATCGTCGACTTCGTAGGCAGCTTCCAGCAGCGTGAGGTAGGGTTGGATGCCGAAGCGCGCTTCCGCAGCCTGCGCGAGAACCTCGCCGATCTGGATCGCAGGGCGTTGCTCGCCATCGAAAGCAACCACGTCCGCCCATTCGAGACGCGCCATGTCGAGGGCCAATCTGGGCGCTTCCGATATCACTTCCGGATGGCGCGTAAGCCAGCGTGGCAGCCGCGAACCGAGATTGCGCAGCGTGAAAGAGCGCGACGGGCATTCCGTGAGGTAAGCGCAGGCCAGCGCGTTGAATCGCTCCCGCCCCAGAACGGAGCACAGGCCGGGAAAGTCTTCGGAGAATGCGTCCATCAGGCGATACCAATAGCTCCGGTTGTAGATCTCCAGGCGTTCGAAGGCGCTGAGCCGGCGGTTGGGGCGGATGTAAAGTTCGGCTTGTTTCGCCGCTGACAGCGCCGCCGCCGACCTGCGGTCCATGCCCCACGTCTTGTCGAGCGGGCGGAATAGCGCTCGCGCCATGCGTCCCTGGATTTCTCCGAGCCTCATGCGGCTTCCTCAGCGCCACGCAAGTAGCGATCGGCCTTCAGCGCCTCGGCATGAACCTCTTCGAACGACGGGATCCGGTCGTCCCATTCGAGCAGCGTGGCTGTCGGGCCGCAGCGCCGTATGGCGTGTTCGTAGAGCGCCCAGACGGGATCGATGACGGGGTGGTCGTGGGTGTCGAGAATGTACTTGCGGTAGCGCGAGTGACCAGCAATGTGGATCTGCGCCACCCGATCGGCGGGAACGGCGTTCAGGTACACGTGCGGATCGAAATCGTGGTTCTGGGAAGAGACGTAGATGTTGTTCACGTCGAGCAGGATCCCGCAGTCGGCGAGTTCCACCACATCGTTGAGGAACTCCCACTCGGTCATCGACGAATCGACGAACTCAGCGTAGCTGCTGACGTTCTCGACGACCACCGGAAGCTCCAGGAAGTCCTGCATCTGCCTGATCTTGCGCGCCGTCACGCGGATCGCTTCCCGGGTATATGGCATGGGGAGCAGATCGTGCGAGTAGGTGCCGTCCACGCTGCCCCAGCACAGGTGGTCACTGAGCCACGGCGTCTTCGTCCGGCGAACCAGAGCCTTCAAGCGCCGCATATGCTCGCGGTTCAGCGCACAGACCGAACCGAAGTAGGCGGCGACGCCGTGCTGGACGACCCGGTATCGGTCCAGAATCTGGTCCAGGACGGCAAGCGGGCGGCCGCCGTCCACCATGAAGTTCTCCGAGATGATCTCGAACCAGTCCACCTCGGGCTTGTGCTCGAAAATATGGCTGTAGTGCGGGACGCGCAAGCCAATGCCTATCCCATAGTCAGTGAACCCGTTAAATCGGTTTGCGGGCATACGCCTCTGTTTGAATTGGCCGGGGAATTGGGCATTCGCGTGGCCCGCCCGGCCCGGATTGAGTTTCCCTGCCGCCTATGACTTCTTGCTGCCGTCGGTGGCGCAACCGCCTTTACCCTTGCAGGAGTTCTTACCTTTGCAGCCGTTGTCGCTGCTCTTGCAGCCGCCTTTGCCCTTACACGAGTTCTTCCCCGCGCAGGAATGGACGTCTTTCTTTGGCTTTGGGGCCTTTTTTGCCGGTGGAGCGTCCTAGGCGCTCAAAGTGGGCGTGGATCCGGCAACGAAGCCGGCGAGGGCCGCGGAGGCCAAAAGCATGTTCCTGTTGATTCTCATGGGCTTGCATCTCCTTTGCTCCTCAGTCACGGCGGCGGCTTGAGTGGACTCGATTCCCAGCGAGCCCGATCCCGGATGCGACAAGCCGTGCGCCGGTCCGTTCAGAGAGAATACACCAAAAATAGTCAGGATTCGCCGCCGCTGGGTGGAGATTCGTCTTTCCGGGCGAAAGAGTCTCCACCGAATGGGAAGAAAGATAGGAAATCGTCGCCGGATCACACGGGTATTGGGTGAGCGCGAGCTGAGCTTGGATCTTCGAAGAGGCGGGCTCCGGACGGATCGGACTCAACGCCGTCGCCGAATTCGCGCCGCCCCTAATCGAGGCTTTCGGGCTTCAATTCGATGTTTTGCTCGCCGGCCGCCTTCTTATCCATATACTTCTTCACCCACGCTTCCCAACTCTTGCCGGCGGCGGCGTCGCGGCCAGTGAAGGCGAGGCCCGCGATGTCGAGATAGGCGATCGAGAGCTTCACATTGCGGTCGGCGGGGATGATGCGCACGAAGGAGTCGGCGAGGCTCCGGCCGGTCTGCCGGTCGAAGACGTAGCCCTCGATCTTCGTGCCGTCCTTGCGCGTGAGGGTGACGTCGCCGCGATAGTCGAAGGCCTGCTCCAGCGCCGCGCGAAGCTCTGCCTCGTTGGCGGTTTCGATGGCGAGGCCTTGCGGCGATTCGCGGTGTGCGGTCGATTCCTGACTCATACTGCTTAGCAAATTCCTTCTCGTGCTGTTCGCTCTGGTGTCGAGCCGCGATGTCGCCGCCTCTGGGAACGCCGATCTCCAGATCGGCTCCGAACGCCCGTGTGAGCGGTAACTCGAATGCACCTTCACGCTCCCGGAAGCCTGTCAGCAGTTGCCGACGGTGAAGTGTGCGCCAGGCGGAGCCGATCTGGAGATCGGCGTTCCCGGCTAGCGCGGAGCGCCCACTTCCGGCTGGCCCTTCTCAATCTGCACCAGGCCCGCTGCCGCCTGCGACGGCTGCGAGGGATTGAGCGAGAACCGGTCGAGATCCTCCTGCGCCTTACGGCTCGGATACTTCGACGAGAAGGTCGCCCGCACCGTGGCGGAAAAACCCTTCCAGGTGGAGAACGTGTCCTGCACCGCGGAAGCCTCGAAGCCGCTGTGCACCATGCAATTGGCGCACTTGGGATTGCCCGACTCCGAGCCGTACTCGTGCCACTCGGTCGAGGCCATCAACTCGTCAAAGCTCTCGGCGTAACCATCCTGCAGCAGGTAGCAAGGCTTCTGCCAGCCGAACAGGTTGTAGGTCGGCATGCCCCAGGGTGTGCAGGTATACTCGCGCTGTCCCATCAGAAACTCAAGGAACAGCGGCGACTGGTTGAAGATCCAGTTCTTGTTGCGGTTCGAGAGGATCGTGCGAAACAGGCTCCGCGTCCGCGCCTTGCCCAGGAAGCTGCTCTGGTTCGGCGCCTTGTCGTAAGCGTAGCCGGGGGAGAGCATCATGCCCTCGACGCCTAGCTCCATCATTTCGTCGAAAAACGCCCGCACGCTCTTCGGGTTCGCGCCGTCGAATAGCGTGGTGTTCGTGGTGACGCGGAAGCCGCGCTGAACGGCCTCTTTGATGCCGGCGACGGCTATGTCGTAGCCGCCTTCCTTGCAGACCGAGAAGTCGTGGTGCTCGCGCTGCCCGTCGAGGTGCACGGAGAAGGTCAGGTACTTGCTCGGCTTGAAGAGGCCAATCTTTTCCTTGAGCAGAAGCGCGTTCGTGCAGAGGTAGATGTACTTCTTGCGCGCCACCAGGCCTTCGACGATCTCCTGGATCTGCGGGTGCATGAGGGGTTCGCCGCCGGGGATCGACACCATCGGCGCGCCGCACTCGTCCACCGCTTTGAAGCACTCCTCGGGGCTGAGATTCAGCTTCAAGACATGGCCGGGATACTGGATTTTGCCGCAGCCCGCGCAGGCCAGATTGCAGCGAAACAGCGGCTCGAGCATCAGCACCAGCGGATACTTTTTGCGCCCCTGGAGGCGTTGCTTCAGGACGTAGGTTGCGACCGTCCACATCTGGGAAATCGGAACTGGCATATGGTTTGGACTACAAAATCGCGAACGCGAACTCTCTTTCGCTTTTACCATCCGGAGTGAGATAAAGTCAATAAGGTGACCGGCGGTGCTTGCCGGCCGTGGCCGCGAGCGCTCGTGCCGTTACCTGTGGCGCACACTTTAGCGTGCCGTGGCGGCATTCATGCCGCCATGCCGGACGTCGAGATGAATCTCGACGCAGCACGCTGAAGCGTGCGCCACAGCGGACCAGAGGCCGGGCAGGGAAAGCGAGATCGGAGTTATGTCGCAAGCGGCGGGAGCGAAGTTGCAGAGCGATGAGAGTTCGGTGGCCGCACGGCCGGAGAGCGTATCCCAAGCGCCCGGAGTGCGCCGGAAACCGGTGCAAGGCCGCAGCGCGGGCACGGTGCAGCAGATCTTCGCGGCGACTTCAGCTCTGCTGGGCCGCATGCCGCTCGAAGACATTACGACCAGCCTGGTAGCCAAAGAAGCGGGCATCTCGGTCGGTGGTCTGTACAGATTCTTCCCGGATAAGCAGTCGATCATCGACGCCATCGCCGTGCGTCACATGGAAGACTTCAAGGCGGCGCTGTTGCGCAGCGTGGCGAAGCTGGCGCTGGCCGATGGACCCACGTTCCTGAGCCGCGTGATCGACGCTTACGTCGCCTTCCTCGACGAACGGCCGGACTTTCGCACCATCGCCCTGGGCCGGCACGTCAGCGCGCAGGCTCGCCAGAGTCAGGCCGGGCCGGACTCGGGTCCCGCGGCGCTGGTGCGCTGGTTCCTCATGAAACGGCTGGGTGTGAAGCAGAGCGGCGATCTCGATCTCAAGCTGCGCGTCCTGATCGAGACCGGCGAACGCTTGATCGCTTACGCCTACGCGCAGCCCTCCAACGCCGAGCGGCTCCGCGTCATCGCCGAAATGAAGCTCATGCTCGCCAATTACCTGTTCGGGTAGCGGGCGCCCTCCAGCGCATGTGCCGATGTCGCTGGGCTGCGCAACCATCAGACGCCGCTCATTCTCGATAAACTTGATATTTTAAGCTCCGTATATCTGAAAACAGCTGTGCCCACACCCTTTGAATGCTTCGCAGCCCGCGCCCAGGCCGTCAGTGCCGAGGTGCATCGCTTTCCGGCGCGCACCGAGGCGCTCGATTTTGTCCTGAACCTCGTTCGAACCCTGGAAGGCGACCGTCTTCAACCATCCTTCGCGGTATGGGCGGCGTGCCCCTTCCTCGAAGGGCTGAATGAAGCGGAGTTGACGGAACGGGCTCCGGGGCTCACTTTTCATGTCACCCGCGGCTCCGCTTCGGCGGCGGCCGTGGGCATCAGCCAGATCGATCTGGCGATCGCGGATACCGGCACGCTGGTCCAGAACGCAACGTCCGTCGAGCAGCGTCTGGTCTCGATGTTGCCGCCCATCCACATTGCCATCGTGGAAACGGGCGCGATCGTGCCCGATCTGCCCGCTGCGCTGAGCCGGTTCTCTCCGCAGCGGGGCCGTGGCGCGGACGGTCCTCCGCCCTATCTCTCCTTCATCACCGGACCGAGCCGGACCGCCGACATCGAGCGCGTGCTGACCATCGGCGTGCATGGTCCGGAACGGTTGGTGATCGTCTGCGTGGACGATTTGGGAGGCGGGCAATGAGCACTGCGTTCAAGGAATCGATTGACAAGGCCATCCACGATTCCAACCTGACGGGGGCGCTCGGCCGGTTTTCCGAGGCGTACCGCGAGGGGCGTGCGAAGGCTTACGAAGGTATCGATTTCGAAGCGCTCCGCACCGAAATCGCCGCAGTGAAGGGTGGCGCCGCAACTCATCTCGACGAACTCGCCGAGGAGTTCAAAAAGAATGCCGAGGCGCACGGCGCGAAGGTCTTCCGCGCCAGCAATCCCGGGCAGGTCAACGACTACATTCTGAAACTCGCCAAGGCGAATGGCGTCGAATTGATCGTCAAGTCGAAGTCGATGGCGTCGGAGGAGATCCACCTCAACAAGCACCTCGAAGCGCAGGGCATCCAGGTCTCCGAGACCGACCTGGGCGAGTGGATCATCCAGCTTGCCGGTCAGCGCCCCTCGCACATCGTGATGCCGGCCATCCATCTCACCCGCGAAGAGGTGGCCGAGATCTTCAGCAAGGAAGTCAACGAACGGCTCAGCTCCGACATTCCGCGTCTGGTGAAGATCGCCCGTTGCGAGCTGCGGGAGAAGTTCCTGAAAGCGGGCATGGGCATCTCGGGTGCGAACATCGCCGTGGCCGAGACGGGCACGCTGGTCATCGTGACCAACGAGGGCAACGCACGGCTGGCGACCACGCTGCCGAAGATCCATGTCGCCATCGTCGGCGTTGAGAAACTCGTTCCAGCCTTTACCGACGTGGTCCCGATTCTCAAGGCCCTGCCGCGCAGCGCGACGGGCCAGTTGCTCACCAGCTACGTGACGATGATCACGGGCCCGGCGCCGAACACCGACGGCTCGCTCAAGGATCTGCACATCATCCTGATGGACAGCCACCGAACTGAGATGGCAGGGGACCCCAAGTTCAAGCAAGCCTTGCAGTGCATCCGCTGCGGATCGTGCCTGAATGTCTGCCCGGTTTACCGGCTGACAGGCGGGCACGTTTTCGGCAAGGTCTACATGGGCGGCATCGGGACGATCCTGACGGCGTGGTTCGATGCGTTGAAAGAGTCGGAGGACATTCAGAGCCTGTGCATCCAGTGCGGCAACTGCAAGGAGGTCTGCCCGGGCAACATAGATATCCCCGACCTGATTCTGGAGTTGCGTCGCAGGCTTGTGAAGGACGAGGGCCAGTCGCTCAAGGAGCAGGCCATCTTTGCGGTAGTCAACAACCGGCGCGTGTTCCATGCCATGCTACGCTCGGCGTCGCTGCTGCAAAGGCCGTTTGAAAAGGACGGCTTCATCCGCCACCTGCCGCTGTTCCTATCCGGGATGGCCGATTTCCGCAGCCTGCCGGCCGTGGCCCCTAAGCCCTTTCGGGACATCTTCGCTGTGGGGCGGACCTCCAGGTCCGCGCGGGGCCTCCAGGCCCCGCAGACTTCTCTGGAGCAAACCGGCGCCGAAACGACCTCTCCGGGCCAGGCGGGTGTTGAAAAGGATGCTAAAAAGAGTGTCCCGGAGCGGGCTCTGGAGAGCCCGCGCGGACCTGGAGGTCCGCCCCACCGAGCGGCATTCTTCGCTGGATGCCTGATCGACTTCGCCTACCCGGAGATGGGCGCGGCAGTGGTGAAGGTGCTGAACAAGGCGGGCATCGAGGTTATCTTCCCCGAGGAGCAGACCTGCTGTGGCGCGCCGGCGCGCTATAGCGGCGCGTACGAAGTGGCCGCGAAGAATGCTACCGACAACATCGACGCTCTGCTCAAGCAGCACGTGCGTTGGGTGGTCTCTGCCTGCCCTACCTGCACGGGCGCGCTCAAAAACGAGTTTGCGGCGACCTTCGAGAGCTTGGGCATGATCGGCCAGCTCCCGCGCGCTGCCGAACTGGCCGCGAAAGTGGTCGATTTTTCCTCGTTTGTGAAAGCGCTCGTCGACGAGGGACGCCTGAAGTTGAAGCCCGGCATGGACCTCGGCAAGATCACTTACCACGACTCCTGCCACATGAAGCGCACGCTGCGCGTCGACCGTCAGCCGCGCGAGCTGCTGCAACTGGCGGGCTACGAACTGGTCGAGATGAAAGAAAGCGACACTTGCTGCGGCATGGGCGGGTCGTACTCTTTGAAGATGCCCGAGATCTCGGCGCCCATCCTGGCGCGCAAACTGATGAATATCGAGGCGACCGGCGCGCCGCTCGTCGCCATGGATTGCCCCGGCTGCGCCATGCAGATTCGCGGCGGCCTCGACAAGCAAGGCTCGCCGATCCGCGTCCGGCACACGGCGGAGCTGATTGCGGAGATGGTCGAATAGGAGGCGCCTACGCGGCATTATCCGAGCCCGGATGATAGACATAGATAAGGCGATAGCAGACGTTAGGCTTTGCGCAAGGAAGCAGACACTTATGAATACACATTGGTGCTATGCCCATTGCATCCGTCTCTTGGCGCTATTGTGTTGGATCGCCGTGGTCGTCTCTGCCGAGGACAAAAAGCCAGCCTTTGACACGATCGCGGAAGGTTTCAGCTCCGGGCCACAGGAGCAGGGAATCAGGGCTGGACACCGTATGTTTTCGCGCCCGGCGCTGCTTGAGAGATGTGCTCAAACGGCTACCCCGGCAAGGTTGGAAAGCGATCGTCCGGTGGTAAAGCTGCACGTGGGTAAGTGGTTTGTGCTCGACGGGCTCTCGGTGATTGCCAAGGACGCTGGGGGCAACCGGCTTCCACCAGTGCCGCTCATGATTGAGGTGGATGAAGGAGCTCGGGGAGTTCTAAACTTAGAGCTGGACATGGTGCAGTCGGACCGCGTGCTGCCAATTAAGAGAGGTAGCTTTCGATTCATGGTCAGGACCATATGCCCAGGCCCAGAGGTCGAGACGTATATTCAGGCGACCGTTGTGCGTCCATAGTTGCCGAAACAGGCAACCCGCCGTGTCCTGGCGATTGGACCCGCATAATGGCGCCCATGACAGTGCAGAGGGGGCCAGGCACCGCCGCGGCATGCAGTATGACGGCGATACTGATCGGCGCACCGTGCGTCTACGCCACAGCTTCCCGCTACTACAGCGCATTCACCGCTGCAAAGGCCCTGGCGCTCGACGACCGGCGCATCACGCTCCCGGGCACAGCAAGCGGATCGGTACGCTTGCGCTGACACCCGCCCAGCCCTGGGTCGAC
>Ga0181528_10000258_pt1 | contig 45145 bp, 32 predicted proteins | sample PEATcosm2014_Bin_47_FD_119742 | JGI IMG/M metagenome (GOLD analysis project Ga0181528, IMG submission 119742) | Peatland microbial communities from MTU Mesocosm Facility, Houghton, MI, USA - PEATcosm2014_Bin10_10_metaG | ecosystem: Environmental > Terrestrial > Soil > Wetlands > Peat | place...
CCGTCCGGAAGCGGGTCCTGGGGGACCCGCGCGGACCTGGGGGTCCGCCCCACCAACGCGCAGTTGGCTGAAAGCTGACCGCCTGAAAGGCGGTGGGTTTAGACCTGGAAGATGGAACTAAACAGAGTTTCGTGCAATCCTGGGCTTCCGCAGCCCCCCAGCCCTATGTGTACTTCGTCCTTCGCAACCCAACGATACGCGTAGCCGTCAAGATTCCTGCGGGTCGAAGCTTGCACTTAGCCCAACAGTCGGCCGAATCGGCGGCGACCTGCGCTGGAATGAAGCAAAAACCGGCGCGATATACTTGCCCGAGCATGTATTGACTCGACCAGTCAGCGCTTCTATGCTGGTGCCATGGACGATCTTACCAGCGACGCAGCACGCGAATTAAGTAGACTCGGCGCAGCGAAGGGCGGGCAAGCACGCGCAAACGCACTTTCTCCGGAGCAGCGCAGCACAATTGCCCGGCAGGCTGTAGCCGCCCGATGGGCGAAAGCCGAAAAACTGAAGGCGGAGGGTGGAGCGCCCGCCGCGCTGGTTCCGCCCGCGGCCGCCACTGGACAATTCGCAGCGCTTCGGGACCGGGAGGACAGGAGTAGTATGGGGACCTCAGTTCTTGAACCATCCAGACGCTTGCACTTCAAGAAGGGCGTGGTCGGCGACCCGGCCGCGCGCGCCGCTCTGGCCGAGGCTTGCACGCGTGCATTGACGCTTTCCGCACAGGCGATTGCCGATCTGCAGAAGCCCGACGGCCATTGGGTCGGAGACCTGCTGGCCGACACCACGCTCGTGTCCGATTACATCCTGCTCCAACTCTGGCTGTATCCGCCCGATGAAAACGGCTGGAATCCTCCGACTCTCACCCGTGTGAAGCGCGCGGCGCAGGCCATCCTCGAACAGCAACGGCCGCAGGGGGGCTTCAACATCTACCCCCAGGGCGACGCCGACGTCAGCGCCAGTGTGAAGGCCTATACGGCCTTGAAACTCGCCGGCATCGATCCCGAAAGCGAGGCGATGCTGCGGCTTCGCGGCACGATCCTCGACCTGGGCGGTCTCCAGGCCGTCAACTCCTACGAGAAGATCAACCTGAGCCTGTTCGGCCTGTATCCGCGGCAGTACATTCCAACCATCCCACCCGAGTTGGTTTTGTTGCCGGGAGGCGTGCTGTACGAGATGTCGTCCTGGACACGCGCCATCGTCGTGCCACTTTCCATCGTGCTCTCGCTCGGAGGCACGCGGCCTGTGCCGCCCGGCTTCGATCTCGATGACCTGGCCGCGCCCGGGAAGAGTTTCCGGCTGCCGCGCCGCGACCGTTACTCGCTGATCTTCCAACAGATCGACCGCGGGCTCAAGCTTTGGGAGCGTCGCGGGCCGGAGACCCTGCGTCGGGAGGCGATCCGCCGCGCGGAGAAGTGGCTCATCGACCACACCCGCTACTCCGACGGCCTGGGTGCGATCTATCCCTCGATGATGTACGCCATCATGGCGCTGGATTGCCTGGGCTACCCGCCGGACCATCCCGACCGTCTCCAGGCAATCGCGCAATTCGACAACCTGCTGACCGAGACCGAAACCGAGTTCTTCTTCCAGCCCTGTTTCTCGCCTGTTTGGGACACGGCCTATGTCATGTTCGCGCTCGGCGAGATGGGCAATCCTCCGGAAGACCAGATGCGCGCCGCCGCGGATTGGCTCCTCAAAAAGGAGATCCGGCACAAGGGCGACTGGGCGGTCAAGAGGCCCGACCTGGAGCCCTCCGGCTGGGTCTTCGAGTACGAAAACGAGCATTATCCGGATATCGACGATACGGCCCAGGTCCTGCTCGCCCTGTCCCACGCCAGCGCCTCGGACGAAGCGTTGCAGGAGCGCGCGGAGCGCCGCGCCATCAACTGGCTGGTCAACATGCAGTCCAAAGACGGCGGTTGGGCCGCCTTCGACGTGGATAACGACTGGCAGTTGCTAAACGCCGTACCCTTCGCTGACCACAACGCCATGCTCGATCCGACCTGCCCGGACATCACCGGACGCGTGCTCGAAGCGCTGTGCCGGCGCGGGTTCACCCTGGCCGACGAGACCGTGGGGCGTGGCGTGGAGTACCTGCTGAAGAGTCAGGAACGAAATGGCTCCTGGTACGGACGCTGGGGCGTCGATTACATCTACGGAACGTTTCTGGCTCTTCGCGGGCTGCGGGCTGCACAGGCGCCGGCTACCGACGCCGTGCGGCGCGGCGCCCGGTGGCTGGTTTCCGTGCAAAACCACGACGGCGGCTGGGGCGAGAGCTGTGACAGCTACCGCGACGACACATTCGTCGCCGCGCCGAGCACGCCATCGCAGACCGCCTGGGCCCTGCTCGGGCTGATGGCGACTGGTGAAACTCATGCGGAACAGATTCGCCGCGGCCTCGAATACCTGATCGCCACGCAGCGCGAAGATGGCACCTGGGCCGAGGAACTGGCCACAGGCACCGGATTCCCGAATGTTTTCTACCTGAGATACGGCATGTACCGGCAATACTTCCCGCACCTCGCGCTGGCGCACGCACGGCGTGCGCTGGGGTTCTCCGGAGAGACGGACACCGCAGGCCGGCTGGTTGCGGCAGGCAGCGCCGTGACGTCCAACGGTTGAGCAGCAAGTCGGGTTATCGAGCGGACACCTTAGCCAGGAGAATTCGGAGCCAGTGCGCGAAGCCTCTTTAAAGAGTCGATTATCCGGAACGCATTCGCGCGCGGAGTCGTCAGAGTTCTAGATTTGCGCTACGGACCGCGGGTGGCGGCTTGGCACAAAGACAAGTGCGGTTGAGGGTGGCGACGAGTCGAATCCGCCGTCAGACCCATTCTGGAAGGTGTTCGATGCAGGGATATGTAAGATCCTCCGTCGTTATGGCTCTGTCCTTGATCGCCAGTGTGCCGGCGCAGGAACAACAAACCATCAAGTCCACTTCCCGGCTTGTCCAGGTGAATGTTCTTGTGCGCGATGGCAATGGCAACCCTCTCACGAATCTGACGAAAGATGATTTCACGCTTCAGGTCAGCGGCAAGCCCCACCCGATTCAGCTTTTCTCGGCAGAGCGGAATGCGGCGCCCGGCCTAACGCCTGCCCAACCGGCTCCTCAGATCCTCAGCAACCGTTCGTTGCCTGACCAGCCAAACCTGGTGATCGTCTTGTTTGACGAGCTCAACACGACGGCAATGGATGTGGCCACGGCGCGGAAACACCTGCTCCACGTCTTCACTAACCCAGAACTGAATTCACGGACGGCTCTATACGTTTTGGGGAACGAGCTCAAAATCCTCAGAGACTTCATCGTGGATCGCGCCGCTCTCGCTGCCGCCGTCGCCGCTCATCCATCGGCTCCTCAATTCGTGACCATCGGATCCGAACTAGGCGATCTGGCGGATGCCGTCGCCCCCGCCGCGGCCACAGCCATGGGGCGCGCGGACCTGATGGTTCAGGATGCGCGCGACGCCCATCGCGTCAGAGTCACGCTCGGCGCCCTCGAAACGATCGCAGCTCACGTCGCGGGCATCCCGGGCCGAAAGACGCTCATCTGGGTTACCGGTGGTCTTCCATTCATAATCGGCTTCGATCCCGAAACATTCAACCAAGCGCGGGTGGGAGAACGCAACCTCTACGCCGAAGCGCTTCAAGCGACTCGGATGTTGAGCGAATCCGACGTCACTATTGACGTGGTCGACGCTCGTGGGGTGCAAACTGATGATCAATCGGACCTCCGGCGCAGAAGGTCCGCGAGCGGCCGCTATGGAGAAACGGCGTTCAAAGTGGACCGCAACTATGACACGATGGTAGCGGCCGCGAAGGAGACGGGCGGCGAGGTATTCCGGAATACCAACGACATTGGCCGCGCGGTTGAGCGTGCGATCGAGGCTTCTTCCGTAACCTACACCCTCGGATTCTACGTCCCGAGCGGCGACCTTGACGGGCGCTTTCATCCGATCAAAGTGAGCGTGAAGCAGCGCGGAACACAACCGCGATGCCGCACGGGATTTCTCGCCACGCCCGACGTGCTCTCAGACAAACAGGTCAGCGGGCCATTGCAATCATTGCTGGGCTCGCCGCTCTCGCGCAGCGATATCAGCCTCAGGCTGGAAATCCGGCCGGAAGCGGCGAACAGGCTCAAGCTCACGGTGCACATCGGCCCAGAGGGGATGACACTCACGGAAGAGAACGGCAAATGGAACGGGACATTTGAATGGATGGCAGCCTCCGGCCGGAACGGAGCGTATGATACTCCCGGCCGGCAGCTCAAAGTGTCGCTCAACGGCGAGGCCTATCGCGACTTCATGGCGCACGGACTGACCGTCAACCAGATCATCAGCTCCGGCGAGGGCGATAACGAGGTGGGTGTGGCGATTCGCGACGCCGGCTCCGGAGCCATAGGTACACTGCGACTGTTCCGCCGAATCTCCCCGGCGGCGATTGGAACTCAGCGCTGATTCATTCGCCCCTGCGGACGCCGCGGGACTTTCTGCCCTCGCGCGGGAGGGATTTCCGCGCCGTCGTGTGAGCGGTGCTCCCTCGCCGGTTCACAAGTTGCGCAAATGAAACCCGCCGTCGCAGTCGATGACCGTTCCCGCTGAATAGTCAAGCAAGCCGTCGGCGACGGCGCGCACGACGCGCGCAATGTCCGCGGGTTCGCCGAGCCGGCCTTGCGGCAGCAGCCCCGCGCGCACCTTCTCTTCGTAAACGTCTTCGACTTTCGCGATCATGTCCGTGCGGATGATGCCCGGCCGAATCTCGAACACCAGCACGCCCTGCGGCGCGAGCCTCTGGGCAAACAGCGCTGCCGACATGCTGAGCGCCGCCTTCGAAATGCAGTACTCGGCGCGGTTCACCGAGACCGCATAGGCGGAAATCGAAGTGATGAAAACGATCCGGCCCGCGCCTTCCCCGGCCATCCAGCGCGCGGCGAGCTGCGTGAGAAAATGCGGCCCTTTGACGTTGGTCCCGATCAACTCGTCAAAGCTCTCTTCCGTCGCTTCCAGGATGTCCCGGCGCTCACGCGGAGCGATGCCCGCGTTATTCACCAGCAGATCGAGATGGCCGTGCCTGGTGCGAACATGCTCGATCAGCGCGGCGCGGTCGGGCGCGCTCGCGATGTCACACCGAACTATGTCGGCGCCGCATTCAGCCTGGAGGCTCTCGGCGGCATCGCGGCGGCCGTGATAGGTCGCCACCACCGTGTGCGTCTTCGAAAGCTCCAGCGCAATGCCGCGCCCGATGCCGCGGCTCGCGCCGGTCACAAGCGCTACCGGCCGTTCGCTCATCGGACGCCGTTCTCCTTCAGCGCGGCATCGATCCCGGCGGCGATCTCCTCGAAGGTGAACGTCTCGATGAACGGCGCGCCGTTGACCAGAGCCGTCGGCGTGTGGGCGATCCCGCGCGCAACGCCCTCTTCGTAATCCTTCTGGATGACGCCAGCCAGCGCGGCATCATTCAGCGCGGCTAGCGCGCTTGCCGGTTCGACGCCGTTCCGCTTGGCGAAAGCCGTCAAATGCGCGTCAAAACTCTCGGGCGTGATCTTCGCCTGATCGCGCATCGTCTCCTGCCGCCAGAGCACCGCGAGCGCGGGACTCTTCTCGAAAAAGAACCTCGCCGCAATGGACGCGGGCCTTGCCCATTTATGCTTCGGCAAAGGAAAATCCCGGTGCTCGAAGGCCACTTTAGCCCCATACCTGGGCAGCAGTTTCGTGTCGAGCATCACGCGGAAATCGGCGCAATCCGGGCATTGCAGATCCTCGTAGATGACCACGCGCACCGGACTGTCCGCCTTACCTTCCACGAGATGGGGCTGTGCGAGTGCCGTCATGGCCGTCAAAACAAGCAGGAAAGGGATCGATTTCATTCGTATTTCGCGCTCGGGATTGGAGCTTCGATCGGCTCCGGCTTAGCATCCTTCCGACGTTTCACGCGGGCCATGAGTTGCGAAGCAACCTCGCGCCCTCGTGTGAACGCTTCATCCCAGGCGCGCTTTCGCTCCTGCCGGGTCAGACCGTATCCCATCCGGTAGAGCCGCTCAAGCGACGCCCCGGCCACCCAGGTGCCGGCGTATGCGATGGCCGCCTTCGGGAGCAGACCGCCTCCGAACGGAATCTTGCCCGAGAATTCCCGGGCCAGGCTGCGCCAGCCGAACGCCCCGGCCACCAGCGAGCCGATCTCGCTGCGCTGCTCGGAAAAGCCGACCGCATGATCGCTCGCCGCGGCGAGTTGAAACGCCATGCGGATCTGGTTCACGGTCAGGACGGCCGTATCAGAGGCAAACTCGCCGAACGCCCATGGGATCTCGGCGAGCGATGGAATCACGTTCGGCAGCGCGCTCATAATCGCGAACATCGCGTTTTCGCCGGAGACGCGCTGGATGATGTCCTTCGTCACGCGGTCGCGAAACGGGCTGAACCGGCGCGCCAGCGCCAGGGATAAGTCTTCGCGCCCCGCGAGCAGGTCGCTGACCAGCAGCTCCGGTCGATCGGGGCGAAACTCGAAGGTGTCATACCCCACGCGCCAGTTCGGTGGCGGCCGCAGACCGGCCTCAAATGCGACGACATGGAACCGGGCGCCCGGCTCCGCATCCTCTTCACGCAGCAGCAGCGACCGCGCTTCGGCCAGTCGGGCGGGACCTAGTTTACCGCCTGACAGATAGTTTTCGACCGCGGCGGCCGAAGCCGGCGAGGCAGCTTGCAGCAGGATTCGGACCGGCCGCTCCGCGTGGGCCTGAATCTCATCCGGACTGAGTTGGGCAATCGCGCTTCGGATATGCTTCAACATCGACTGGGCCACGGCTTCACTTCTTCCTTCATCCCCGTCTGCATCAATCATGATCTGATGCCGGGGGATTGGCGTTACAAATGCAGTCCCGGCCGCTCCGCCCTTTGTAACCGGCTCACAGGACGGAACTCCCTACGCCATTCTAAGCCTACGCCAATCCGTTCGACCCCAATGCGGGGCGCGAAGAAACGGAGGATGGTCTCTGTCGTCGGGTGAAACTGCAGCGCGGGAGCGACCAGCAGCAGCCGCGGGGCATCCTCGCGCAACGCCACCCCGGGGAAATACCCGTTGCCGGAGAACTCGCCTCGCCGCGCGTGCCACTCCACCCGGATCCAATAATCCAGCGCCTGCAGCGGCAGATTGGGATCCTCAGACGCTTTCAATTCCAGCACCGCCAACCGGCCGCCGGCCTCAGCGGCCAGCAGATCCAGAACGCCATGCTGCGTGCCCGCCATGGATGGCACCTGCCCGTAAACCGGAGAGGGAAGCAGCGCGGCATCGAGCGTCCTCAGGTTCCGGCGCGTCAGCGACTCCAGCCACGCCTCCGGATTGCGCCGGTACCATTTGTGATTCGGATCAGGCGCGGCAGAGCTTCGAATGGACGCCAGGTGGCGCGCCAGTTCCAGCACGCTCCCCGCCCCTTTGACCTTCTTCAACCGGCCAATCCCGCTGAAAAGCTGCTGTCCCTCCACGCGCGCAAACGCCAGCCCGTGGATTCTCAGAGAGAGCATGCCCAGACCAAGATCGACGGCCTCGAAACCCTCCAGGGCTTCGAGCTCATTCAGAAGCTGACGCGGGAGCGCATTCGCGGCGGGCGGGCCTGCACTCCACGGATCGACGCGCGAGTTGATGTTGCCCGTGTTGGCCAGATCGATGCGATTCTCATAGCCTGTCTCGTCATAGACAAAGACCGAGAACTCCGCCTGGCGCGGGTCCAGCCACCTCAGCCGCAGCAGCGTCTGGTCCTGCGCGCCGTTGGGGAGGAACAGGGCCAATTCGCCGACAGGTCGCGGGGCTTCGCGCCGGCGTAAATAATCGAGCCAGATCAGACCGAAGGTGAGTGCGGAGCCGCTCAGTTCCAGCTCCGGCGGCGCGCCGATGGCGGCTACCCGCCGTTCGCCCCGAGCCAGCAGCGCGCGCGCAAAAGAGGGGGAGAGCGTGTGCTCCAGGTCGGCGCCTGTCGTCAGCTCTTCGATCTGCCAGCCCGGATACTGGCGCGCGAGCCAGAAACGGAAGCGTTCGCGCAGGCTCTCGCGCGAGCTGCGCTGCAGCAGCGCGACGGAGGCTGGCTTGTCGAGATCGGCGATCTCCAGTTTCAACCGGGCGCCGCCCAGACGCTCGGCAAAAACCGTGAGGCGTCCGCTGCTGGCTGGCTCCAACTCCACCAAACGACGCGCCCAGGTGCGCGAGTCGTCCCAAGCCTCGAGCAGCATTCCGTTGGGACGAACACTGCACCGGTACTGCCCGGGAATCAGCTCCAGCGGCAGTTGTCCAGGTTCAAGAATCGCGGGTCGGCGGCAGGAGAGGAGAAAGCGCTCCAACTCCGCTCGCAACGCCTCGGCGGGCATTGCGGTGGCTGCCTTTGTGGGGGCACGCACCGGACCCAGTATACAATCCAAGACGGGGGGCACCCACAAGTGGGGCGGACCCCCAGGTCCGCGGCCGACCCCCTGGTCGGCCAGTCTTCAGCAAGGATTTCGCAGTGCTCAACGAATTGCGGTTGCATGACGGTCTGCCCGAGGTAACCGCGAAATCGGGTGGTCGATCGAAGCATGGCCGACCAGGGGGTCGGCCGCGGACCTGGGGGTCCGCCCCACAGAATGACTGACACACTATCGCCACTCGCCGAACGTCTTGCCGCCGTGGAAGATCGCATCCTGAACGCCTGCGCGCGTGCCGGACGGCGCCGCGAGGAGGTCACGCTGCTGGCCGTGACGAAGATCTTTCCGGCCCAGGCGATTCTCGATGCGTACGCGTTGGGCTTGCGCGAGTTCGGCGAGAACTATGTGCAGGAGTTCGAGGGCAAGGCGCCCGAGGTGCGTTCGCTCGCCGGCGCGCGCTTCCACCTGATCGGCCATCTGCAATCGAACAAGGCCCGCAAGGGAGCAGAGCTTTTCGATGTGATTCAGACCGTCGACAGCGCGAAACTGGCCCGGCGGCTGGCCGAGGCGGGCAAGCCGATGGAGGTCATGATCGAGGTGAAGCTCTCCGAGGAGGAGAGCAAGCACGGCTGCGCGCCCGCGGACGTCCCTGCCTTGGTGGAAGCCATCCGGGCGCAGCCACAACTCACGCTGAAGGGCCTGATGACCATGCCCCCGTGGTCCGAAGACGCCGAAATCGCGCGACCGTATTTTCAAAGGCTGCGCGAACTGGCGCGCCAGACCGGTGTCGAAGGCTTGTCGATGGGCATGTCGAACGACCTGGAAGTCGCCATTGAGGAAGGCTCGACTATGGTCCGCGTGGGCACGGCGTTGTTCGGACGGCGGAAGAAGCCGGCATAGCGCCGGACTTCATACTCTCCCGATTTTCGTGCGGAGACCGGACCGCAGCGGCCGCACAATAACGGTGGCTGCGGTTACTGTCCGCAAATTCAGGCCAAGAGCACACTCCGGAACAGTCGATACTAAGACTAATGAGATACCTCATCCTTCTCCTAACGGCCCTCACGACGCTGAACGCGCAGGAGCCTCCGGCCTCCGCCGGTGACGACACTCGCGGATACAACGACACGCCCCAGATCATTGGGCAGAAATGGCGAGTCCACGACATGACGCGCCCGCGCCCGGTCAAAGTCGTGCCGGGCGCTCTGACCGCGAGCGCCGCGCCGCCTTCGGACGCTATTATTCTGTTCGACGGAAAAGACCTCTCGCAGTGGAAGAGCGAGGGGCATAACGGCGAAACCCAAGCGCCGAGGTGGAGATTAGGACAGGGGTACTTTGAAATCACACCGGACTCCGGGCGGCTGGTTACCAGGCAGAGCTTCGGGGACTGCCAGCTCCATGTCGAGTGGATGATCCCCGAGAGCGTCACCGGAAAGGGCCAGGGGCGCGGCAACAGCGGCGTCGAGTTGATGACCCGGTATGAAATCCAGGTGCTCGAAACCAACGAAAATCTGACTTACGCGGACGGCGGCGCGGGAGCAATCTATGGCGTCTGGCCTCCGCTGGTGAATCCTGCCCGTCCGCAGGGCCAGTGGAACGTCTATGACATCTTCTTCGAAGCGCCCGTCTTCGACGGCGACAAAGTTGTCAAGCGCGCGAATGTCACCGTCATGTTCAACGGCGTGCTGGTGCAGAACCATAAAGAGTTTCTGGGTACGACGACCTGGAGAGCGAATGGCGTTTACCAACCGCATCCGGCCGAGCAGCCCCTCAGCCTGCAGGACCATCATCAATTTGTGCGCTATCGCAACATCTGGATCCGAAACACCAAAGAGCAGAATTGATCCTCGCGAAATCGCACTCCGAGCCGGCTGTGCCCATCGTGGCGCAGCCGGCTTCGTTGTTTGCGCGCTCGATGGGAAACCGCGGGATCCGCTCCTTAAAGTGCTAATTTGAGGAGAATGACTCATGAACAAGCTTGGGCGATCGTCTGTGAGTTCGTCCAGAACGACGCGCTGCGGCGCCACGCGCTGGCAGTTGAGACCTGCGTGGTCGCCTACGCGAAGAAATTCAACGAAGACGAGAACAAGTGGTCCGTCACCGCGCTGCTGCATGACTTTGACTGGGAGATTCACCCCGACGCGGAGGGCCACCCGATGAAAGGCGAACCGATTCTCGCCGAACGCGGCGTGGAGGAAGAGATCCGCCGGGCGATCCTGAGCCACGCCGATTACTCGGGCGTGCCGCGCGTATCGCCACTCGAAAAGACGCTTTATGCCTGCGACGAACTGGCCGGCTTCCTGACCGCCGTCAGCTATGTGAAGCCGGGACGCTCGATCCACGAAGTGGAAGTGAAGAGCGTGCGCAAGAAGATGAAGGACAAAGCATTCGCGCGCAACGTCAACCGCACGGACATCACCGAGGGAGTGCTCGAATTGGGCGTGGACCTCGACGAGCACATCGCCTTCTGCATCGCGGCCATGCAGGCCCGCGCCGAAGAACTGGGTCTCCAAGGCAACCCGCCCGCCGCGTCGTGAGCGCGACAAGCGTCCGCATACCGTTTGGCCATACACTGATCATCGAAAATCTGGCAAGACCCGAAGTCGTGGGAATGGCTGCAGGTTCCGGCCTCGGCAGCCGTGGCGGCACGGGGTTGCGTTGCCAGAAATAGCAACCGGGATGCCATTCCATTGGCGCAAGACGCTGATTACAAACGCTCTGTTTCAATGCGCTGGCAACTGGGGTTGCCGTTCGCCGGTTGCAGAATGTGTGAGACTCGCCGCTCAGGATGCTTCGAACAGCCGGTCGAAAAGTCGCCGCGTACGCTCGCGGATCTGCAGCAACTCGAGGTGCAGAGGCTGGTCGGTCAGGTGGTCGGGCACCCAGCGTTTCACCAACTCGGTGAGCGTCTCCAGCGCACTCTCCGACCGGGGCAGATCGCCTTCCGTATGGCCGAAGATCAGTCGCAAGCCGTGATCGACCGCCCGGTAGAACGTCGCTGCGTCGGCCATGAACTGCGCGTCGTTGTGCTCCAGATGGCCCATCTTCTCGATGATCTCGATGCGCTCCGGCGTGTTCAGAACCTTGAAGAAAATCCCGGCGCTTTTCAGGCGCAGGTACATCAGCGCAAAGTCGATGTCGTAGTAGCCGCCCGCCGCGCTCTTGAGCGGCGTGCTTTCGCCGTGCTCGCGTTCAATCCGGGTGCGCATCAGGCGCAGCTCCATGCGCGACCGGCCGCTCTGCCCGTAACGCCGCCAGTCGATTTCCTGCAATTCGGCCAGGAACTTCGTGGCCCGGTCGATGTCGCCCGTCACCGCGCGAGCCTTCATGTAGGCGAGCCCTTCCCAAGCCTCCGCCTTGTGCGCAAAGTACTCGCGGAAAGCGCTTTCGGATTGAACCAGCGCGCCCCCTTTGCCATTGGGCACAAGGCGCGTATCCATGGCGAACATGGTGCCATCGCCCGTGTAGGAACCGAGAATGGAGACCAGCTTTTCGGCGACGCGCGTCCAGAAGTGCAGCTCAGGCAGGTCGGCGTCCGGCAGGATGAAGATGATGTCGGCGTCGGAGCCAAGATCGAACTCCTGCATGCCGAGCCGGCCCAAAGCGACCACCATCATCTGTTGCCACGGCGAGTAATTGGCGCCGGCCGGCGGATGGCTCTCGAACACTTGCGCGAGCGCGATACGGTAGCAGGCAACGATGGCCGCGTCGGCCAGGGCCGAGGAGCGCTCCAGCGTCTGGAACACCGGGGTCTGCAGGCAGATCGACTCGGCCTGCGTGCGAAACATCTGGCGCAGGAAGAACCGCCGGATCTCGGCGACGTCCTCGATCATAGGCATCACTTCGCCCAGCGCCAGCTTCGAATGCCCGCGCATGCGCATGGCGCGCAGTTCTTCAAAGTAGTCCGGCGCGCGCACCAGATGCTCCGCGAAATACGGACTGTGTTGAAAAAGATCAAGCAGGTGGCCGGTGAGCACCGTGTCCTGGTTCAAGGCGCGCAGCCAGTCGTCGCGGCGGATGAGCGCTTCGAGAAAGTGTTCAAAGGCGGTGCGGGTGCGCCCCAGCTTGGCGCGCGTGACGGCGGCGGCGAAAGCGGGCGCACGCTGGTCGAGGAACCGCACGAGATTGCTGACCACCGGCTCGCTCAGCGGCGGCTCCGGGACGAGCGTCACGGCGGGAACGCCCACGTTCACCGGCGATTGCGTGTAATAGATGGGCTGCTGTGCGTGGATGATGCGCTCATAGACCTCCTGCACGTGTTCCAGATGCTCGTTGAGATGCCGCAGCAGCGACTCCGGCGTGCTCTCCTCGCCCAATTGCGCGGCCGGCATGCGGCGCGCGACGAGGTCGAGTTCCTCCGGCTTCTCGGGCAGCGCGTGCGTCTGCCGGTCTTCGGCAAACTGCAGCCGGTGTTCGAGGTGGCGCAGGAACTGATACGCGTTCACCAGCCGCGAGTACTCGGAGTCCGAGAGCAGGTCCTTATCCCGCAGGCGGTTCAGCGCCAGCAGCGTGCCCGAGTTGCGCAGCCACACTTCGCGTCCGCCGTGGACCCGCTGCAGGCATTGCACCAGGAACTCGATGTCCCGGATGCCCCCGCGCGCCAGCTTCACGTCCGTCCCGCCGGGCCGTTTGCGCGCGGCCAGCTTATCGCTGATGCGTTCGCGCGATTCCGACATCGACTCGACGGCCGAGAAATCGAGCGTCGTCGAGTAGATCATCGGCTGAACCCATTCGAGCAGCGCCCTGGCCGGCTCGGCGTCGCCCGCCGCACAGCGCGCTTTGATGAGCATCTGCAGCTCCCAGTCGCGCGCCCGCTTGCCGTAATACTCCTTCGCTGCGTCGAGCGAAATGCTGACTTCGCCCAGCCGCCCTTCGGGCCGCAGACGTAGATCCACGCGGTAGATCATGCCCTGAGGCGTGTACGTTGCGAGCAGTTCCGTGAGCCGGTTGGCGAGCTTCTGAAAGAACTCGCGCTGCGTCAAGCCAGGTACGCCATCGGTTTCGCCCGGACCGGAGTAGAGGAACATCAGGTCGATATCGGAGCTGTAGTTCAGTTCGCGTCCGCCCAGTTTTCCGAGCGCCAGCACCGAGAATCCGCACACGCTGCCGTCCGCCAGACGCGGCACGCCGTACTTCTGCTCCAACTCCGCACGAACCGAGCGGCAGGCCGCATTGATGATGGTGTCGGCCAGGTTGCTCAGCTCTTCGGTCACTTCGGGCAGCGCCGCGAAACCCAGCACGTCGCGCACGAGAATCCTCAAAATCTGGCGCCGCCGGAAGCTCGCGAGGCTGAGCGGCGAGAGCGCCTCGCCAGGCTCGGTCTCCGCCATCCATCCCGCCAGATCGGCTTCCATTTCGGGCGCCGATCGCACGCGGTGCAGGCTGCCCGACTCCAGGATTGCGATCAACCAGCCTGGATGGCGGAGCAAGGTCTCCGAGAGAAACTCGCTGGACGAAAAGACGGTGATCAGCGCCTGGAGCCCGAACGGTGTCCAGGCGATTTGCTGAAACTCGCTGGGATTCGCCTCGCAGAACCGGTCCAGCCGCAACACCACGGCCTGCGGGTCGGCCGATCGGCTGAGGAGGATTTCAAGTCCTTGCTGAAAGTCGGGCGGAATGGAATGAGTCACGTGAGAGAACGCAACTTGCGCGTACCGGGAATCGCCGAGCGTAGATTGTGGGGGCAAACAGAGCCATCCGGTCAGACCACATGGTCCGCCAAGGCGATTGTAACACCTGTATGGATAAGTCCACGTTGAACAACAGCGGCGTAAAACCCGCCCGCCGCCCAAACCGGCGTGGAGCGATCGCCAGCTTTAGCTTGAGCGTCGTAAAGCCGCTTTTGAATCGGCGTTCCCGCGGACTGGTTATAGACGTCCAGCGCGCTACAGGGCTGCCGCAAGGTCGTCAGCTCGATCGCCGCATCGCCCACGACAAAGCGTTGCCCGCTGCGCAGCTTGCGGAAGTCGATCCCGCGAATCGTCAGGTTCTCTCCGAGCGCCCCCGGAAACACTGGGTAGCCATCCGCCCGCAGCGCTTCGAGGTCCTCCAGAGAGACCAGCAGCAGCGCCTTTGTCGGGCCTCCGTGGAACTGCGGGTGGAAGTGGCCATCGCCCTCCAACCCCAGCGGATTGGCCCAGGCCTCGGGAACCGCGAGCTTGGGCACGCCGCCCTTGGAGATGCTGATCTGATGCACGCTGCCCAGCAGTTCCGGCGCCGGGCTGTTTATCGAATCACTGGCTCCCATGCCAATAGGCTAACCGATGAAGCGTGCCCTCCGGTTCTCTGGCCGTGTGGAATGGCCACTGCGATGATACGCTCCTGGGATCGCCGATCTCCAGATCGGCTCCATCCTGCTCACACTTCGGCTGCCAGCGACTGCGGGCCCGTCTCCGGGCGGGCGGAGCCGATCTGGAGATCGGCGTTCCCAGGAGGGATGACTTTCGAAGGAGCGATCGACGCTGAGGACACGCTCTTCTACGGAACACGCCGCACCGGGGTCCCCGGCGGTGCCGGAGGCCTGATTCGTGGCGGGCGCTCGGCGGGGTCTGTCAGGAGCAGACGAGCCGTCCCGACGCTCATGTTGGCGCCACGCATTCGCGTCACCAGGTCATATTTCGGCCGGTCGGTGACGTCGATCAGGCCAAAGGCGTAGTCTTCGCCGTAGACATCCAAGGAACCGAAGCCGGGTCCGCGCCCAGTGAGCGGTTCATCCCGGTATTCGAACCAGAACGTCCCGATCAGGTGCGGCTCACTCGCGGCGTCGAAGAGCCACTGCGCATATGCGTCGCCGGCGGAGGCTTCATCCTCCGCATTGGCCGCGGCGTAGACCGCGAAACCGCGCTCCAGATCGTAGTGCGGAGGGAACGAAAACTCACCGATCAGCGCAGGCTTATCCAGTCCATTCAGCAACGCCACCAAGTCGGGCTCCAGCAGCGAGAAAGCGTAGCGATCGAAGCCGAGCACATCGCAATTGGCGGCGGCAATCTGCCAGTCCGCGGGATCCGCCCACCAGCCGGGAACGATCCAGAATCCGAAATACAGATGGTTCGGATCGGCGTTCTTGAACGTCCGATAGATCATCTGCTGCAGCATGCTCTCGTAGTAGCGCCGCAGAGGTTCTAACTCGCTGGCGGCCGGCTGTGCACCAGAGGGGATCTTCGAAACGTCACCGGACGAGCTGATGGAAGTGCCCCATGAATTGTTAAAGGCGTTGACGTCCCCCTGGTGGATCGTGTTCAGCGAATACAGCATCAGCGCCATTCGCGCCGGCGCCGCGCCGAGGCTCAGAATCTGCGTGATCTCAGCGAGGGGAACGATGCCGTCGTACTCGTTCTGGAAACTCCAGCCCACGACACTCGGGTCATTCAACCGGTCCTTCACCTGCTGGCCGATGTCGCTGGCGAACGCGGCCTGCGTGTTGGTATCAAACGGGTCCATGTGCCCCGCAAGCGTCGGGGCGCTCGAATTCAGTACAGGCAGAATCGGCAAAGCCGCTATGGGACTCCCCCATTTGCCTACACCTGTGAAACCCCAGCTCTGCACCCGTTGCGCCGTGCGATCCGTTTCACTTTGAGCCCAGTCAGTACCGTACTTGCGTATCAAATTTGCAGTTGGAAAGCTGTAGTAGGTCGGGTTCCCGGACTCGCCCCAGGGGCTGCCACCCCACAACACGGCAGTCGCTCCGGCGTTCGGTTCCAAGTCCTGGAACAACCACTGCCGTCCAGTTACAGGCGTGCTGTCCCCGCCCACGTTCGGCGCGGTACACACGCCCGTGTAGAACACGGGGTTGCCCTCGGGGGAGATCAGCCACCAATAGCCGTTGCGTAGCGTCGTCGTGTAAAAGCCAGTGCCAGCCAGACTCCAGCCTGCGTTGCGCATGCCGCCCCACGCGTCCAGACCGGCAGGCGGGGGATTGGCCGCAAGCCACTGTTGCTCCGTGATGTCGTCGGCATGCAATTGGTCGTCGCTCGCCACCTTGCCAGTCCACGGCGAGTAGATGCTCTGCCCATAACCATCGATCAGCGCGATCTGCGACGTCCCGAGCGCTCTCAGAATGAACGATGTTTCGAAAACCATCGGGCCTGTGGTGCTGGCCTGAAACGCCGCGGAAGAACCCGCCGGGTGACCTGCCAGACGAAGTACCCCGACTGGCAGATCAGTGCCGGGGATTGAGATGGCCACGCTGCCGCCGGGAGTGGTCGCCGTCAGGTCACCCTGTACAGCCATGAATTCGGAAGGCGACGCAGCCCACGAGGGCACGACGCCGGCGCTGAGCGGGATATCCACCGGCGCGAAGCCGCCCGCGGCGTCGGCGATCTGAATGGGCTGCCCATCAACCACCAGCTCGACGTGAGCCTGCGAATTGCCAGTGGCCGGCACGAAGGTCAACTGCACCTGGTAGCGGTGGTCGTATTGCCAGACGGGCTGGTATGACGGATAGCGCCAGCTCGCGCCGTCCGCGACGCCAACGAACATTGTCAGCGTATCCAGGTGGCACGTGCCGTCCGTGGCAAGAGTGGCTTCGAGATCGAGATAGAAACCAAGCTGGTTAGCCCAATCCGACTGATCGGCAAGGACCAGACGGCAGTCGGCGAGCCCCACCGCATGGAACAGTCCCGCGAGAAGTACGAGCTTTACCGTGAGCTGGAACATGACCGTTTTGGCCATGATTATGTCACGAATCGGCCTCGAAGCCCCACTTCGCTATCGGACTGGAGTGATCCGCGCGCGGGGGCCTCTCAGCTATCGGCTCAACGCCCGTGGCTCGGCGAGAGTTGATGAGGGGGCGCGGCATCGCATTCGCCCAGAGGACGATTCCGCCTTAGCTGCGGTGGCCCGGGCCGGAATTCGCGAAGCGCTGAAGCGGTCGTACTTGCCCGGGGAGACATCCTGGGGCCGCAACTTCCGAAACGCGAAGAAACCCGCGGCGATAAGTTGTCAATTCATTGCCGGCTCACTAGAAAAGGCTTGCCTTCGTCTACGGACCAGTGCAGAATTCGGGTAATTCTCGGAGAGGCGCAGAGCGGAAAACTCAAGTAAGTATTGTGTGAATTTCGCAGAAATACCACTTTCAAACTGCGCCAGGGGCGTGTCCCGGGTTTAGGGGTCGACTCCGTGCCAGTACCGCGACGCGTGCCATCGGAGGGCCGCGCGGACATTCGCGGAGCGTCGAAAACAAGGCAAATGCCAAGAACAGCATCCCTCACTAAGGAGGAGAGGACGCTTTATGGCCTCCAACGAACAGAATGCCACTCACCGGCTCTTAATTCCTCTCGACGCATCGGGCGTTGAGGACTTTAAGCCGGATCAAGCCGTTAAAGTCGTCGCTTTTGATTCGAAAGGCCGAGCTTACCAGGATGTGGTGAAGCTCGACGCAAAAGGTCAGGGAACTGCCTCCCTGGTCATCGATGAATCGAGCGGAAACCTCCACGTGATCGTCGGTCCTGAGAGCGCTTCCGCTGAACAACTGAAGGGCCTGCAGACCATCACCGTGGATGTTGCCCGCCGGCAATGGGGAGCGAAAGGGGAACTCTCACTCAGCCCCATCGTCATCTCTCACTACTACTGGTGGTGGTGGTATCGCTGGTGCCGCCGCTTCAAAATCACGGGCGTGGTGCGTTGCGCCAATGGCCTTCCCGTGCCTGGCGCGAAAGTCTGCGCATACGACGTGGATTGGTGGTGGTGGTGGTCGAGCAAGCAGCAGGTGGGCTGTGCAACTACAGACGTGAACGGTTCGTTTGAAATCGATTTCACGTGGTGCTGCGGGTGGTGGCCCTGGTATTGGTGGCTGCAACGCTCGTGGTTCCTGGAACCGATTCTGGCGGAGCGGATCTCGCAATTGCTGCGGCAGGGAACGAAGCTGACAAAGCTGCCACCCCCAACGCCTCAGCCCGATCCTGCCATCTTCCAAACCTTGCTCGGACAGGCGGCAGCACCCCCCAGCCTGGCGCGCGGCGCCGCTGCTTCATCCAACCTCAGCCAGCTGAAGGCGCCCGTCGCCCGCGCGGCGCAGACCCAATTGGCCAAGGTCGATCCGAGTTCACTCGATAGCCTGCGCAAGCAACTCGTTGCCACGCTTCCGGCCAGCGATGAGTTCACACGGCTCCGCCTCTGGCCCTGGTGGCCCTGGTGGCCGTGGTGGGATTGCACGCCCGACATCATTTTCACGGCGACTCAGGACTGCCAGGGGCAGGAACGCGTCATCGTGAACGAGACCATCTGGGACGCCAGATGGAATGTCCCCACGCATCTTAACGTGACACTGGCCGCCAACGAGAACGCCTGCTGCGTCACAGGCAGCACTTGCCTGGACGGCGGCGATTGCGGATTCATCAGCGACATCTGCGAGGACAATCTCGACAATATCGGCGGCAACCCCGGGCTCAGTTCCGGCGCCGCCCAAATCGGGTTCCTCAGCCCCGGAGTGGTCAGCGTGGACGGCGATCGCCCGTACTCGGGCTCAATTCCGCTGTTAGGTTGTATTGGAGACACGGTCGATTACGTCGAATTCCTGTACAACCAGACCGGCTTCGGCGATCCCTTCACTCCGCTGCCCACCGACGCGGTCGCGGGTATACCGCGCTCGTATTGGGATAACGTACTCCACAAATGGGTTCCCGTTAATTTCCCATTCACGCCCATCTCCGATGGAGCCGTGACCCACAACGTCATCGAGAGCCTCCCGCACTATGAGGCGAACAATGGCGCGAAGCTCTGGGACGCCTTCACGGTGAACATCCTCATGCAGTTTGTGACCCAAGGCGTGCTCCCCGACGGGACCTACTATCTGCGCATGCGCGGTTGGCACCGCCCGGGCTATACGGTTGATCTCTCCACACCAGTGGACCTGCCCGTGTGCGGCTCGAAAGATCTCAACGGCGTCGTGGTTACGATTGACAACCACCTCGTCACGGCCGGCCCAACCGACTTAAACGGCCACCCGTGCGGCGGCGGAACGGTACACGTCTGCACCACTGAGCCGGACACGGCAGTCGTAGCCGTCCAGATCCTCCGCCACGACGGGACGATTGTCGACGTTGGGGCGTGCGGAAACGTCACCATCACTGACACCGACACGCTCCTGATCGACTTTGCGGCGTACGATCCGGACCCGCATCCGCACCTGCGCAACTACGAACTGTCGCTCAACTACGACGTCAATCTCACAACCGACCTGCTCAACCCGGCGCTTGCCGGATGGTCGCTCGCTCCCAGCCCGACACCGCCGGTGTGGGCTCCAGCGGCCGCGCAGGTTGGTCCGAACTACGGCGATCCCAACCCGGTGCTCAGCGCGCTCAACCAGGGGGCGACGTCGCCCGAATGGGCGGGCGGAGCCGTGCGGCTGACGGTGAATGCGAAGGCTGTCTTCCCGTACACCTGCTGCTATCAGCTTGCGCTCTACGCTTACAAACGAACCATCGGAGGCGGCGGCCTGAGCTGCGACCACAGCCAGTGGAACCAGTGGAACAGGACCGAGTGGAGCTTCACAATCACCGTCTGACCAAATCCAGCCTGCCGCTGCTCGCAGCGGCAGGCTGGGCCACGAAATGACAAATCCACCGCTCCCTCACCGCTTCGGAGTCACTTTCGACGGCACGGTGACTTTCTAGCGTGGTTGCTTCCTGTGAGGCCGCCGATGCTTGAATCAGGTCCAGTTCCAGCGTGCCCGCATCGGGTAATTGGCAATGCGATTCTACTTTCTGACTCTCGGCATTCTTGCGGTGTGGCGGATCACGCATCTGTTCAACGCCGAAGATGGCCCCTGGGATTTGCTGGTTCGCTTCCGGCGACTGGCGGGCGAGGGCGTCTGGGGCTCGCTCCTGGACTGTTTCTATTGCTTGAGCATTTGGGTCGCTGCGCCGTTCGCTTATGGGTTGGGAAACGATTGGAAGGAGAGGCTGCTGCTCTGGCCCGCGCTTTCAGGCGGCGCGATTCTGGCCGAGCGGCTCACGGCGAGCCGTGACCGGGGCATCCCCCCGCCTGCCGATTATTACGAAGAACCGGAGGAGGATCCAGATGTCGTGTTGCGGCCACAAGAGAGAACAACTCCAGATTCCACGCACGCCCGATAGCCTACCAGGCAGGCCTCTCGGCCGTCCTTTCCCGCGTGCGGCGCCGCCGCAGAAAGTGGTCTTCGAATATAGCGGCCAGCCGCCCATGGTTGTAGTTGGCCCGGTCTCCGGCAACCGCTACCGCTTCGACGGCTCAGGCGCGCGCGTCGAGGTGGACCCGCGCGATCGCCGCTCTCTCGCCGTGACGCCCAGGTTGCGGCAGGTCGTCTAGCCTCGCACGGGAACCCGCCTCGGCAGTACGGAATCCCCCCAGCACAGAGCCACGAACGTAAGAGAGTGGCCACCAGCAAGCGATTGCCGCCTTGAACTATGCATTGCCTGAGCCGTTCGACCGGGTACGGTCACGGGGCTTCGTGGACTGCGAATGGCTCGCCCTGCCCGCTGACCGTGTAGCGAATAGCCGCCGACAGTTGCTCCCTGGTCCAGATGTAGCGGGTACTGCCGTGCCGCGCCCACCGGCAACGGTGATCGCGTTCATCAACGCCGAGTTGATTCAACGCCCGGCTGGCGTATCGTTTGAACGTGCTCATTACCCACTCGGGGCGCGCTTCCGCCTGAACAACAACATGGACGTGATTCGTGCGGACATGGGCCGCCAGCAGAGTCCAAGCCTTCTTGTCACACACCTCCTGGATGGCACGCAGCGTGGCGGATCTTCTTGCTTTATCCAAAGAATAGGGAAGCTGCCCCATGTGTTCAAGCCGGAACGCCAATCGAGCGGAGTTCTGCGGGAGCCGGGGTGTGCCCGGTATGTTGTGGTGCAGATCTACTGTGCCAGCTTCCCCGTGAATCTTGGTTCCGTAACAAGCGAAGGTGATCAGGTACGTTCCGGGTGCCGATCTCTCACGCTCGCGGCTCTGTGCTGGGGAGCCCGTCGAGGCGTTGAGTGCAGCCACATCATGGTAGTGCACACGACCGCTCGCTTTTCTCAGTGGCGGGCCACTCTCTTACGTTCGTGGCTCTGTGCTGGGGAACATGTGTTCCACTCACGGGCCACCGGATTCGAAGTATTACGTTTATCGGACGCGACAGGCCCGCCGGCGGCGTGTCCAGTCGGCGGGCCTGTCGATTTAGCGTCCCGGCTTAGATGTCGTAGTACAGCGCGAACTCGTACGGGTGGGGCCGCAGCCGCACGGCTTCCGCTTCGTTCTTCCGCTTGTAATTGATGAAGGTCTCGAGCAACTCCTCGGTGAAGACGTCGCCTTTCAGCAGGAAGTTGTGATCGCTCTCCAGGCAGTCCAGCGCTTCATCCAGCGAGCCCGGCATCGACGGCACGCTCTTCAGCTCTTCCGGCGTCAGGTCGTAGATGTCCTTATCCAGACTCTCGCCGGGATCGAGCTTGTTCATCACGCCGTCCAGACCCGCCATCAGCATCGCGGAGAAGGCCAGGTACGGATTGCACGACGCATCCGGCGGACGGAACTCGAGGCGCTTGGCCTTCGGGCTCGCCGAGTACATCGGGATGCGCACCGCGGCGGAGCGGTTGCGGCGCGAATACGCAAGGTTCACTGGCGCCTCGTAGCCGGGCACCAGCCGCTTGTAGCTGTTCGTCGTCGGAGCAATGATGGCAGACAGCGCGCGCGCGTGCTTCAGCAATCCGCCGGTGTACCACAGCGCCAACTGGCTCAGGCCCGCATAGCCGTCGCCGGCAAATAGCGGATTGCCGCCCTTCCACAGCGACTGATGGCAGTGCATGCCGCTGCCGTTATCGCCAAACAGCGGCTTGGGCATGAACGTGACCGTCTTGCCATATTGATAGGCCACGTTACGGACCACATACTTGAACAACATCATGCCGTCGGCCGACTTCAGCAGCGTGTTGAACTTCTGGTCGATCTCGGCCTGTCCGCCGGTGGCGACTTCATGGTGGTGGCACTCGATGACAAGTCCGACCTCTTCCATCACTTCCACCATCTCGGCGCGCAGATCCTGGTAATGATCGGTGGGCGGCAGCGGGAAGTAGCCTTCCTTGTATCGCGGCCGGTAGCCCAGATTGTTCTCCTCGCGGCCGGAGTTCCAACGGCCTTCCTCCGCGTCGATGAAGTAGAAGCTGGAATGCTGATTGGTGTCGAAGCGGATGTTGTCGAAAATGAAGAACTCGGCCTCGGCGCCGAAATACGCCGTGTCGGCGATTCCACTGTTCTTCAGGTACGCCTCCGCCTTCTTGCCGATGTAACGCGGATCGCGGTCATAGCTCTGGTGCGTGATAGGATCCCGGATGTCGCCCACCATGCACAGCGTCGGCGTCTCGAAGAAGGGATCGATATATGCGGTGGTGGGATCCGGGATCAGGAGCATGTCGCTCTCGTTGATCGCGGCCCAGCCGCGGATGGAAGAACCGTCAATGCCGAAGCCCTCCTCGAAGGAGTCCTCGTCCAACTGGCTGATGGGATAGGAAATGTGTTGGGACAGGCCCGGCAGATCGGTGAACCGAAGATCGACCTGCTTGGCGCCCTTTTCCGTGGCGAAAGCGATTACTTCTTTAGGGGTCATTTTCTCTCTTCTCCATTGCGTCGCAGATTACCGCAACAGCGCCATGATAAGCATAGCCGAATGACCGTCCGCCCGGACAGAAGCCTCCCGCAAAATGCAAAAAGCGCCCCAACCGGTCAGGCTGGGGCGCTGGGCCAAACAAAACGTGCTGCCTAGAACTTGTTCCAGAGGAACTGGTTGTAGACGGCGTGATGATACATGACCTCGGGCGTCTTGACGAACGTTCCCAGCAAACGCGGGCAACGGTCGGCGGCGTTCTGCTTCAATTCGACGTAGCGGTCCTTCACGTCCTGGCCAAACAGGGTCTTCGTCCAGTCCGATTTCTGGAAGTCCGCGATCGCGTCGTAGATATTATCGGGCAGATAGCGGTCCGCCTGACGCAGGTTCGGAATGTCCGCAATGGGGCCTTCGAGGCCGGTCTTGAACACCGCGACCATCACCATGTAAGGGTTCGCGTCGGGACCGACCGAACGGACTTCGAGGCGCGAGCTGCGCTCATTGCCCAGCGGGATGCGGACCATCGCGCCACGGTCAACGGCGGAAACCTTGATCTGGTTCGGCGCTTCAAAGTGCGGATCCAGACGCCGGTAGGCATTCACGCTGGCGTTGAACGTCAGGCAGGTGTCGTTGCCGGTGGTCAGGATGCGATCCACGAAATCCCAGGCGAACGTGCTGACCTTTTCCTCGCCCTGCGGATCCCAGAACAGGTTCTTGCCGCCTTTGCTCACCGATACGTTGGTGTGCATGCCGCTGCCGTTGACGCCCACGACGGGCTTGGGCAGGAAGCTCGAGGTCAGGCCCATTCTCGTGGCCACCTGGCGGCAGATTAACTTGTAGAGCTGGATCTGGTCGGCGGCGGTCACCACGTCGGCATAGCCGAAGTTGATCTCAAATTGCGAAGGCGCAACTTCGGGGTGATCCTTCTCGTTCTCGAAGCCCATCGCGCGCTGCACTTCAGCCGCGGTATCGATGAACAGGCGCAGCGTGTCGCCCGGCAGCGAGTGGTAGTAGCCGCCCGTGCTGACGTACTCGAAGCCCTGAGTCTTGTAATAATTCTGCTCGGCATCGACGCCGTTGAACAGGAAGCCTTCAACTTCGTTGGCTGCGTTGAGCGTGTAACCGTTCTTTGTGAAATTCTCTTCGGCGTACCCCTTGAGCACGCCGCGCATGTCGGCCGAGTACGGTGTACCGTCCTTGTCGATGACTTCGCCGAACACCATGACCTTGCCGGCCCCGAAAATGTCGGCGGGCGCCCAGTAAAACGAGCCCCAGTCCATACCCAGGCGCAGGTCGCTCTCCTTCTGCGCCGTAAAGCCGCGGATCGAAGAACCGTCGAAGGTCAGGTTGTCCCAGCTCTTGATCAGGAACTTCTTGTCATAGTCGAGCATGTGCAGACGGCCTTCCAGGTCGCTGAACAGCACGGTGACGGCCTTAATCCGCTTCTCTTCCGCCAGATACTTGAGCCGCTCTTCGCGGATCTGCTCAATGGGAACACGCTTGCGGCGCTGCTCCTTGGCTTTCAGGTTCAACTCTTCGAGCTCTGAGTAGGATAGCTTCAGGAAGTCATTCAATTCAGTCGGCATTCATTACCTCTCTGCTGTGTGTTCTTCGAAGTCTGTTCGAGAGCGGGGCCGAAGCTGAATAGCGCAACCTGACTTGGCGACTTGGCAAGCACAGGCCGAGAGATGCGTCGAGCCACCACGAAGACTAAACCTGATTATCATCACCCAGGGCGCGCTCTCGGCAATGGTTTTGGACAGGTTTCGCGATGGATTTTTTTTATGAGGCCCATAGCCGCGCGGAGCCGGGTCACCACAATCCGCTGCGTCAGTGTGACTTGGGGCACACAATTTCGTACAGAATTCAGCGAAACTGAAGATGATGATCCAAGTCGATCTACTCAACCCCGCGGGCCAGACCGAGTCTGCCACTTTGGACCGCCCGCTCGACCACCTGGTGGCTTGCCACCGGCGCATCGATGACAAGCTATCCGTCCTGGAGCGTGCCGTCACGCACCTGGAGGATCGCACCGAGGAGGCGTTGCACGCCTGCCGCTCGGTCTTCACCTTTCTGGACGGAAGCGGCACGCTGCACACCGAAGACGAGGAGGAGAGCATCTTCCCCCGCATCCGGTTGCATGCGACGGGCGAGGAACTGGCCTACCTGGACAGCCTCGAATTGCAGCACCGGGATGTCGAGGGAGTCGTCGCGCGGCTCAGAAACCTGACTAAGCAGTTGGAACGCGATCCATCTCTTCTGCCTGCCCGAGACGCCCTCGCGCAGACGGCCCGGAAGCTCGTCGAACTCTACCGCGCTCACATCGCCTCGGAAAACGAGGTATTGACTGGAATTGGCCACGTCCGTCTGGATGAAGTTGCCCTGGCCGAGATCGCGTTTGAGATGCGGCTCCGCCGCTCGCGCGGCGTGTGACGCCTGGGACCGCCGATCTCCAGATCGGCTCAGAGACTAATCTTCCTACTTGATGCGTCGCACCCGCGATTCATGCGGTGGTGGGAGCCGCGCAAAGCGTGTCCGCCAGACGCGCATAGCATTCGCGCACCTGGGGAGAGAGCCGCGGATTGCCTGGCTCGACGAATCCCGCCGAAAGTTCGGTGACGTCGTCTGGCGACAACGCGCGGATCGCCATTTGGAACAGGACATTGTCCTCTTTATAAATGTGCCGGCGCAGCATCCCGATGTAGCCGGTCGCTGCGTCGCACACCGCCGTGACGGCTTCCGGCGACCCGTCCCGCGCCGCGTCCAGGTTGGCGCGCACCACGGCCAGATAGTTCCGTCCCTGGACGTGCTCTTTGAGCATGCAGCCGATGGGACCGTATTCCCGCGGGATGCCGCGCTGTTCCAGCAAAGGGAAAAGCAACTCTTCTTCCTTGGCATGGTGGCATCCGTCCGCGAAGTTGCGAAAAAAATCGAGGGCCTGCGTCATGAACTCGTAGGGAAAGGGACCGCCGGCGGAGTCCGCCAACCGGGCTTCCACGGCGGCGAGGACGCGTTCGATAGTGCGGTGCTCTGTCATCAGGACGTCTACGGGATGAATGGTCGTCATGCTCTGATCCTCTGACTGCAGAATGACCTGCCAACCGGCCGATGTCGGTGACTCGCGTCACGGCGAAGGGCGGAATTCGAGACAATGACTCTCGGTGAGAGTCTTTCAATGAAGGTCTGTCGATGAAGCTGTCTGACGCGCAGCGAGCCGCGATCGAACGGACCGGCCAGGATGTCTGTTGCGTCGCCGGTCCCGGCTCGGGCAAGACGCGCGTACTGGTGGAGCGTTTCGCGTGGCTGGCCGGGACCACGGCCCGGCCCGAGGCGATTCTCGCCATCACCTTCACCGAGAAAGCGGCCCAGGAGATCAAGAGCCGCCTCGTCAAGCACTTCGTCGACCGGAGCGAAGGCGACCTGCGCCGCCGTGTCGAACACGCTCAGGTTTCGACCATTCACGGTTTCTGCAACGGGATCCTGCGCGAGTTCGCGCTGGATGCGGGCATCGACCCGGCCTTTCGAGTGATGGACGAGTATGAGGCGCGTCTCGAACACGCTCAGGCCGTCGAGGCCGCGCTCAATCGTTTCAGCCGCGAGTACTCGCGCGAATTCCAGCTTCTCGCTGAATCCTGGGCGGCTGAAGATTTCGCAGAGGAACTGCGTCATCTGGCAGAGAAACTCCGGCTCGCCGGAGGAGCGGAAGCCGCGCTCGCTTCCCTGCCCGAGTACCACGCAGCCGAGTCGCTCGCCGCCATCGTCGCCATGTTGGGCGAGGGCCTGGCGGGATCGAATGCCCAGACCGCGGCGCAGGTCACTTGCCGGGACGAGGTTCGCGAGTGGCTCGCCGATCAATCTGCGGATCTGGTTGCGCACCTGTTGCGGCTCCCCCGGATCAAGCTCCCGAGAGGCAAGACGGTCGAGGCGCTCAACGCCGCTCTCAAGGAAGCCCGGGAACTGGCAGTGCGGGCCGTCGAAGAGGCCGTGGGCGAGCGGAACCTGCCTTCGCTAGCCACGCTGCGCACCATTCTCATTGACTGCGCGAGAGAGTACTCCAGCCGCAAGCGCGCCCTAGGCGCACTGGACTTCAACGACCTCGAAGAGCAGGCTGTCGCGCTGCTGGAAGGCAATCGCTCGATCCGCAAGCTGGTGAGCGAGCGCTTCGACGCCATCCTGATGGACGAGTTGCAGGACACCAACCCGATCCAGTGGCGCATCGTGAACGCGATCCGGCGCGAGGACCGTTTTTTCGCGGTCGGCGACATCAATCAGTCAATCTTCGGCTGGCGCGGCGCCGAGCCGGGCCAGTTCCTCGGCTACCAGCAGGAGTTCATCGCGCGCGGCTGGCAGATCGACCGGCTGCAGGAGAACTATCGCAGCCGCAAGGCGATCCTGGAGGCCGTCGAGCGGGTCTGCGTCGGCCGCCAACTGGCCGGGATCGAGCGCCATGCGCTGATGGCAGGCCGCGTGTTTTCGACCCCGTCCGAAGTCTGCCTGGAAGTCATTCGCGCGGAACCCGCGCCACCAGACGAAGCCGCGCCCGAGGCGGCCTGGGTGGCCCGCCGCATTCTGGAACTGAAACAGACGATGCGCGCCGGTGATCCGCCGCGCCCGCTTCGCTTCGGTGACATCGCGATTCTGTCTCGTGGTGCGGCGGTCTTCGACGAATACGAAGCGGCGTTTCGCGAGGCAGGCATCCCGTCCCTGGTCCAGCGCGGCCGGAACTTTTTTGAAGAGCCCGAGATCGTCGATCTGACGAACCTGCTGCGTGTGCTGGTCAACCCGGAGAACGAACCCGCAATGTTCGCTCTGCTGCGCTCGCCGCTCGCAGGCGTTACCGACGAAGAGATCTTCGAACGGCGCGACGCGGGTCTGCCGCTGGCCCCTGAGCGTATCATGGCCCGCCTGGAGGCGTTGCGCGCGCTCAGGGAAGAAACGCCGACCGACACCCTGCTGATGCGCTTTCTCGACGAGTCGGACCACTGGCAACGGTTGACTGCCGCTCAGCGGGCCAACGTGCGCAAGCTGCTCCGGACGTTGCGCGAACGCGCCAACGCGCAGCCGGGGTCTCTGGCCGCGCTGGTCGAGGAGTTGGAAGGCTTGCGCGAGTCGGGCCGCGAGAACAATGCGCCGGTCCCGGGAGCCGAGGACGCTGTGCAGATGCTGACCGTGCATGGAGCAAAGGGGTTGGAGTTCCCCGTCGTCTTCCTGGTCTCCATGCACAAGGCGCCGGGCGGCAAGAGCAAGAAAGGGCGCCTGGATTGGTCTCCGGCGCGAGGGCTCGGAGCGGTCTGGCGCATCGAGGGACAGGATGAGACGCAGCAGGACGGCGCGATGCGCGCGTCCGAAGATGCCCGCAAGGCCCGCGAAGCCGCCGAGGAAGATCGCCTGCTGTACGTCGCCATGACGCGCTCCGAGGAGCGTCTGGTCCTGGTCTGGTCTGACAAGAAGCGCGTGGACGGGCGCTGGATCGGGCCTGTTACCGAGGGCCTGGGCCTCGACTTCAGCCAGCCATTTCAGGCGGGAATCCCAGCCGAACAGAACGGCGTCAGCGTGCTGCGCGCGATGGGTGTTCCGCCGGGCTTGGACGCTGGCGCCCGGACAGGTGCGGCCCTGGCTGAGGTCGTGCGCATTCAGCCCGAGCCGATCCCGCTGCCGGAGCCGCCGTCGGTGACCGCCACGACACTTGCTCACTTCGCCGCCTGCCCGCAACGCTACTTTTTGCACAGCCTCCTCGGCTGGCCGGAGACGCCCGGCGAGACGGTCGGCGACCCCGCTTCAGACGCCGCCGACTGGAGCGGATTTGACGAGCTGGATGCCGGGCAAGTGTTCATAGACAATGACGGGGGGGTAATCGGCAAGGCGCCAAGCGGTGCGGAACTCGGCGACGAGGTACACAAACTCCTCGCGGGCGTAGACGTTCCCGACGCCTCGCCCGAGGCGCGAGAGCTCGTGCTCCGGTTTACACAGAGCGAAACCGGCCAACGAGCCGCACATGCCAGTCGTATCGGGCGCGAGACGCCGATCCTCTTCGACTACGAGGGCCTGCTGATCCGTGGCGCCATCGACCTGTGGTTCGAAGAAGCCGGCGAACTCGTGCTGGTGGACTACAAGACGGACCAGCACATCAGCGACGAGCGCCTGCAGGCGTACTCGCTGCAATTGCGGCTCTACGCCATCGCCCTCTCGCGAGCGCTCGGACGCCGCGTCGACCGTATTGTTCTGGCCGTGTTAAGGCACAGGCGCGAGATCAGCGTACGCCTGTCGCTAGAGGACCAGCAGGCGTTAAGCTATGCAGTCAACGCGTTCCGCGAAGCGCATTGCGCGGGCAGCTTCCCGCTGCGCCCCGGCAGGCAATGCGAGTGGTGCCCGTATGTCGCCGGAGCCTGCCCCGCGCCGGCGCCTCAATGAGGACGGCACGGTTCTGATGAGCCTGCGCAACTTTCTCGAGAATCTGGATCGAAGGATATTCCATTGCTGATTGCCCCACAAGAAAACGCTCCAAAACGTTTGTTTCACTTGCCGTTTTCACGGCACAACCGGAGAAGCAAGCTGAACGGCGCCGGCGTCGCCCCATCTGGCGCGCTGAGGCAGACTAGCAGCAATCCGACAACGAAGGATGAGCCGCTTGCGCACTAGAATTCTGCTGGCGGTCGCCATCATTCAATCGATCCTCTTCCTTGCGCACGGATTCGTCTACGAGACGTGGATCACTTTCCGCGCCGTGCCCGATCCCCCTGGCATGACGCGCCTGCAAGTTGCCACCATCTTGCTCTCGGTCAGCTTCGTCGCCGCTTCGCTGCTGTCGTTTCGCTATTCCAGTTGGCCGGTACGGCTGTTTTACAGCATCGCGGCCGTATGGCTCGGCTTCTTCAACTTCTTTTTCATCGCGGCCTGCATGTGCTGGGTGACCTACGCAGGTGCCCGGCTGTTGAGTCTTCGTCCGGAACAGCCGCTCATCGCCGGAGCGATGTTCGGGCTGGCCCTCCTGGCGGGCCTCTACGGCATCCTCAACGCCCGCTGGATCCGAGTGAGAAGGATCACCGTCAAGCTGCCGCACCTGCCGCAGGCCTGGCACGGACGCGTGGCCGCGCTCCTCTCCGACGTCCACCTGGGCAGCATCAACGGCCCCGGATTCATAAAGCGTATCGTCGCTACGCTTCGACCGTTGCGCCCCGACATTGTCTTCATCGCCGGCGATCTGTATGACGGCACCAAGGTGGATCCCTGCGCTGCCGTGGCTCCGTGGAAAGAGTTCTCTCCGCCGCTCGGCTCCTATTTCGTCACCGGAAACCACGAGGAGTTCACCGATCCTGCAAAGTACCTGAATGCCGTCAGTGCTGCCGGCATGCGTGTCTTGAATAACGAAAAGGCGCTGGTAGACGGGCTGCAGATCGTTGGTGTGCGCGACGGCGCCTTGGCCAACGCGGACCGCTTGCGCTCGATTCTGAAATCGCTTGACCTGGAACGCGGCCAAGCCAGCATCCTGCTGGCTCACACGCCAAGTCGATTGCGCATTGCGGAGGAAGCCGGCATTTCACTGCAGCTCTCCGGCCACACACACCGCGGCCAGATGTTCCCCTTCACGTGGCTGACTGGGCGGATTTTCGGCGAGTTCACTTACGGGTTGCGGCGCTTCGGCGAGCTTGTGGTTTACACCTCGAGCGGCGCTGGAACCTGGGGCCCGCCGATGCGCGTCGGCACGCAGCCGGAGCTGGTCCTGATCCGGTTTGACTGATCTTCGCCTGGGATCGCCGATCTCCAGATCGGCTCCGTTCGATTCGTGCTTCGGCCGTCCTCAACTGCTTGCTCGCGTGGACGCAAGGCGAGCAGCCGCGCCCCGCATAGAGCCGCACAAAGTTGCCGCCCACGCGGGCGCTCCGAGCCGATCTGGAGATCGGCGTTCCCAGGCTCCGCGCCGGCTCAGCCCTGCGGCTTCTGCCAGCGCACCACCGGCTTGCGCGCGGCCTGCACTTCATCAACACGCGGCGTGCGGCTCAGGTGCGGCGCTTTCAATACAAGTTCGGGATTCTCGTCGATCTCCTTCGAAATGGAAATCAGCGCATCGCAGAACAGGTCGAGTTCCTGCAGCGGCTCGGTCTCGGTCGGCTCGATCATCAGCGCCCCGTGTACGATCATCGGGAAGCTCACCGTGTAGGGGTGGAAGCCATAGTCGATCAGGCGCTTGGCGATGTCGCCGGTCTTCACGCCCTTGGCTGCCTGGCGCGAGTCGCTGAACACGCACTCGTGCATCGACGGCGCGGGATAGGCGATCTGGTAGTAGGGCTCCAGAATCTTGCGGATGTAGTTCGCGTTCAACAGAGCGTCGAGCGTCGCGTTCTTCAGCCCGACCCCGCCGTGGGCCAGGATGTAGGCCAGCGCCCGCACAATGACGCCGAAATTTCCGTAAAACGCCTTCACGTGGCCGATCGATTGAGGACGGTTGTAGTCCCAGGTCCAGGCGCCGTCCGCGTTCTTGCGGACGCGAGGCTTGGGCAGGAACGGCTCCAGGTGCGAGCGCACGGCAACCGCGCCGGCTCCGGGTCCGCCGCCGCCGTGGGGCGTCGAGAACGTCTTGTGCAGGTTCGAGTGCATCACGTCCACGCCGAAGTCGCCCGGCCGCGCGATGCCCACCAGCGCGTTCATGTTCGCGCCGTCCATGTAAACTTGCGCGCCCTTGGCGTGCATCACCGCGCAGATCTGCGCGATGTTTTCTTCGAAGACGCCGACCGTGTTTGGGTTGGTGATCATCAGCGCGGCGACGCTGTCATCCATCAACGCTTCGAGCGCGCCGACGTCCACCATCCCTTGGCTATTCGATTGGATGTTGCGAATCTGGTAGCCCGCCATCGCGGCCGTGGCCGGGTTCGTGCCGTGCGCCGAATCAGGCACCAGCACGGTCTTGCGAGCGTTGCCTTGCGCCTCGAGATAGCTGCGCACCAGCATGATGCCGGTGAACTCGCCATGCGCGCCCGCGGCCGGCTGCAGCGTCACCGCATCCATGCCGAAGATCTCGGCGAGCGAGCATTCGAGCGCCGCGATGATCTCCATCACACCCTGCGAGAGCGACTCCGGTTGATACGGATGGGCCCACGCCAGGCCGTCGATCTTCGCGACGGCTTCGTTGATGCGCGGGTTGTACTTCATCGTGCACGAGCCGAGCGGGAACATGCCCAGGTCGATGCCGTAATTCCACGTCGAGAGGCGCGAGAAGTGGCGCAGCGTCTCGACCTCGCTCACTTCCGGAAAGTCCGCCACTTCGTCGCGGACATTCTCCGCGCCGAGCGCCTCACCCGCATCCACGGCTGGCACGTCGAGATCCGGCAATTGGTAGCCCAGCTTGCCCGGGCTGGACATCTCGAACAGCAGTTGTTCATTTTGCGAAATGTTCGAGCGGGTCTTGCGGATCATGCTCCGAACGCCTCCTTCACCAGGTCCATGTCCGCGCGCTTCGACATCTCCGTCGCGCAAAGCAGGACGCAATTTGCCTGTTCCGGATAGAACCGGCCCAGCGGCAAGCCGCCGATCACCTTCTTCTCAAGCAGGGCGGCGTTTACCGCCTCGGGCGTCTTCGCGCCGCAATCGACGACGAACTCGTTGAAGAACGGCCCGTCGAATTTGCGTTTCAACCCGCTCGCAAGGTAATGCGCCTTGGCCAGATTCTGCTCGGCCAATTCGCGCAACCCGAGCTTGCCGTAAACCGCCATGAACACGGTCGCCATCAGGGCGATCAGGGCCTGGTTGGTGCAGATATTCGAGGTCGCTTTCTCGCGACGGATATGCTGCTCGCGCGTCGCGAGCGTCAGGCAGAACGCCCGGTTGCCATCGGCGTCTTTCGTCTCGCCCACCAGGCGGCCCGGAATCTGCCGCATGAACTTTTCCTTGGTCGCGAGGATGCCGGCAAACGGCCCACCGTAGCTCGGCGAAATGGCGAACGATTGCAGTTCGCCGGCGACGATGTCGGCCTCGCGCGGCGGCTCGAGCAATGCCAGCGAGACGGCCTCGGTGAACACTACGACCAGCAGCGCGCCATGCTTGTGCGCCAGCGCCGCGGCTGCGGGGATCTGCTCCACCACGCCGAAGAAGTTCGGCGACTGCACGATCACGCAGGCAGTCTTGTTGCCGATTTTCGATTCCAGCTCAGCCAGATTCAGACGCCCGCTCGCGGCGTCGTAGCCGAACGTATCGACGTCCCAACGCCCGTTGCGCGCGTAGGCGTCGAGCACCTGGCGGTACTCGGGATGGACGCTGCTAGCGACGACCACGTGCTCGCGCCCAGTGATGCGCATGGCCATCATGGCCGCTTCGGGCACCGACGTGGAGCCATCGTACATGGAGGCGTTGGCGACCTCCATGCCGGTCAACTGGCAGATCATCGTCTGGAATTCGAAGATGCTCGTGAGCGTCCCCTGCGCCATCTCCGCCTGGTAAGGCGTGTAGGAGGTCAGGAACTCGCCGCGACTGGCGATGACGTCGCAGAGCACGGGCCGGTAATGTGCGTACACGCCGGCGCCCAGGAACGAGGCATAGCCGTCGGCATTCTCCGTCGCGCGGGCCTTGAAATAGTCGTAAATCTCGTATTCCGACTTGCCGGGAGAGAGCGCGAGAGGCCGGTTTAGCTTCGTCTCTTCCGGCAGTTGGGCGTAGAGTTGTTCGAGAGAATCCAGCCCGCAGACTGCGAGCATCTGGCGCCTTTCGGCGTCAGATTTCGGTAAGTAGCGCAAAGTGGGTTACCTGCTCCGGTTGGAATTTGCCTGGTAGGGCTACCGCAAATCACATTCTAACCCGGAACAAGGAGTTGCCCGTAATTGCCGGGGACTCACTCCCCGATGTATGACTGGTACTCGCTTGCGTCCATCAGGCCATCGAGTTGCGACTTATCCGACAACCGGATCTTCACCAGCCACGCTTCGCCGTGAGGATCGTCGTTGAGCTTCTCGGGGGCGTCTTTCAGCGTGTCATTCGCTTCCACGACCTCTCCGGTGACCGGTGAATAGATCTCGCTGACTGCCTTGACGCTCTCCACGCTGCCGAAGGATTCGCCGGCCGTGACGGCCGCTCCAGGCGTGGGCATATCGACGTACACAATGTCGCCCAGTTCGCTCTGGGCATGGAATGTGATGCCCACGGTCCCGATGTCTCCGTTCACGGAGACCCATTCGTGTTCTTTTGTATAGCGGAAGTTTTCGGGGTAGTTCATTTCGCTCTCTTGTAGAAAGGCGTTGGCGCCGTCACCGCTTCGACAGGCTGGTTTCGGATCATAATCTCGATGGCGACTCCCGGCTGCGCGCTGCCCGCCGGCAGGTAACAGAGTCCGATATTTTTGTTCAATGCCGGAGCCGGTCCGCCCGAGGTCACCCACCCCGCCGGCGCACCGTCCAGACGCACTTCGTAACCATCGCGGGCAATCCCTCGCCCACGCATCTCGAATCCGGCGAGTTTGCGCTTCACTCCAGCGGCCTTTTGCTTCTCCAGCGCCGTCTTGCCCGTAAAGTCGCCCTTGTCGAATTTCACAATCCACGCCAGATCCGCCTCCAACGGCGTGATGGAGGCGTCGATTTCATGGCCATAAAGCGCCATTCTTGCCTCTAAACGCAGGGTATTTCGCGCGCCGAGGCCGGCCGGCTTGATGCCGAACTCGCGTCCCGCCTCCAGGATTTCGCCCCACCTGGCGGCCGCCAGTTCCGGCGCCACATAGATCTCGAACCCATCCTCTCCGGTGTAGCCAGTGCGGGCGATGCGCGCCCAGTCGCCGGAGACCTCTCCGTCTTCAAACCAGTAGTAGCGGATGGAGGCGAGGTCGGTGCGCGTCAGCTTCTGAAGCGTCGCCAGCGCACGCGGTCCCTGGATGGCGAGTTGCGCGTATTTCGGCCCCGCGTTCTCAACCGTACAGATGAACCGGTTTTGGGCCGAGATGTGCTCGAAATCCTTGTCCTGATTGGAGGCATTGACGCAGATGAAGTAGGAATCGTCCGCGACCTTGTGCACCAGGATGTCGTCCACAAATCCGCCATGCTCATACAACAGGCCGGAGTACTGCGCCTGACCGGACTGGAGCTTGGCGGCGTTGTTGGTCGAGACCCGCTGAACCAGGTCCAGTGCTTGCGGCCCGCGAATCTCGATCTCGCCCATGTGCGAGACGTCGAACAAACCCACGGCGGTGCGAACAGCTTTGTGCTCGTCGAGAATGCCCGAATATTGCACGGGCATGTCCCAGCCGCCGAAGTCCACCATCTTCGCGCCAGAGGCCCGGTGGACCCCGTTTAGCGGCGTTTTTCGCAACTCTGCCGTCTCACTCATGCCATCGCTCAATCTAGCATAGCCCCGCCGGAGGTTGGCGGCAGCCGGGCGATCGGTGTGCGCGACCTGGACGTGGGGAATTGGGTGGTTTCCTGATTGTGTGGCATTAAGCCGGGCGGATCTAAGACGCCAGGATGGGCGGCCGCGTTCATGTCGATTTCCAAGTTCTTGGAATCACTGGAGCAACAGCGTGCCCACATCGCCGCTCGGACCGCTGTTTGGGGTGATCTGCGTTGCGGCTCGATTACCTCCACCACGGGTCGCTGTGGCAAGCCCAAGATCCATTTCGTGGCGGCGAGATCATCGCTGTCCGAGCAATTGCCCTTGTCTGGCCATCTGATGACCCCGCGGTGACCGAAAAGTACTCGGGTGTACTACTTGAGACCCCGCGCTGGGCGGTACTCAGTCTGCCGTGACCAGCACCGGTTCGCCTTTGGTGATGACCAGCGTGTGCTCGTAATGCGCGGCCAGGCTTCCGTCCGCCGTGCGGATGGTCCAGCGGTCGCGTTGGAGCACGCCCTTGCCTTTGCCGGCGGCGATGATGGGCTCGATCGTGATGACCAGTCCCTCGGTGAGCTTGGCCTGGAACCCCGGATCGTGGTAATTCAACACCTGCGGGGCTTCATGGATGGCGCTTCCCACGCCGTGGCCGCAAAACGCTCTCATCACCTGGAAGCCGCAGCGGCGGGTCTCTTTTTCGACGGCCCGCCCGATCTCGTTGATGCGGTTGCCGGCGCGCGCCACTTTCGCCGCCTGGCGGAACGCGCTCTCCGCGCAGCGGGCCAGGGCCGCGGCCGTAGCGCTGACCTCACCGACGCAGACCGTCACGGCCGCGTCGGCGAAATAGCCGTCCTTCTCGGCCACCAGATCGAGTTTGACCAGATCGCCCGCGCGAATCACGCGCTCTCCCGGAATGCCGTGAATGGCTTCGTCGTTCACGCTGATGCACAAAGCGCCGGGGAAGTTATAGACCTTGGGCGGTGAGGCTTCAGCCCCGTTTTCGACCAGCACACGGTCGCCGATTCGATCCAGTTCGGCGGTCGTGATGCCCGGCCGGACCGCGGCCGCTGTGACGTCCAACGCCTTGCGAACAATGCTGCCGATGATCTTCAACTTCTCAAGATCGGCAGGAGACTTAATGCACATGCTCTTCCATTGTCCCACTGCAGTTTGAATATCCGGACTCTCAATCGGGACAGCAGTGCAGCGCGAGGTAGGGATGGCCAGCGCTGATGCCATCGAATCTTGCAGCGACGTAACCGCTGCCGGGCTCAACCGCCGGATGCGGAAAACCGCCCGCCCGGTGGTGTGGGAGGGTGGCCGGGCGCACTCCCGGTCACTCGGCCTGGCCCAGAGCGCGCTCGCGCGAGTGTCACCAAGCCTGCATCCCCAAAAGTCGCCCAGAGGGCCATCCCGACTCACTCACGGACGCGGCTCTGATCCGGACGGCGCCGCGTGCGTCCACACTGGGAGGCGATAAACTGTCATTCGTAGCATGAGAAAGTGTCCGCATTCTTTGAGCCGCGCGCCATTGCGGTACTCGTGTACGCACGCGAAAACGGCCGCGGATGCGCCATGCTGACTCTGGCCGGACTCCTGATCGGTTTGGCGATCGGCATTACCGGCGTCGGCGGCGGCGTTCTCACGGCGCCGTTGCTCATCCTGGTGTTCCGCATGCCCCCGGGACCGAGCGTTGGCACGGCGCTGCTGTTTTCTTCCTGCGTGAAGATCCTCTCCGCGGGCGTGTTCATGGTGCGCCGCCAGTTTCACGGACGGACGCTGCTGCTGCTGCTCGCCGGGGGCGTGCCGGGCGCGATCGCCGGTCCGCTGCTGCTGAAGCGCTTCGCCGCGGGCAAGACGGAGCCGTGGCTGCTCGCACTGGTCGGAGCGACGGTCTGCCTGACAGCGGGCTACAGCCTGTTGCGCTCGCGGATTGCCACCGGACCCCGCCGGGAGCGCTCGAAATGGTTACCGCTGTTCAGTTTCCCGATCGGACTCGAAGTTGGGTTCTCCTCGGCGGGAGCCGGCGCTCTCGGCACGGTATTGCTTTTCAATTGGACCAATCTTGCGCCGGCCATGGTTGTGGGCACGGACCTGTTGTTCGGGCTCGCGGTTTCGGCGTGCGCCGGCGGGATGCATATGGCGGCCGGCAACTGGGACGCGAACACGCTCGTCAAGCTATTGTTGGGTGGGGTTCCCGGAGCGGTGGCAGGCGCGCAACTTGCCGGCCGCGTTCCGGCGCGGCCGCTGCGTGCGATCATCCTTTCGTGGGCGATGCTGCTTGGCATACTGCTTGCCTGGCAGGCTCTGCAGAAAGCGACTTGACTTGGAAAACAGGCTCTCCTATTTGAGGATGCTCGAAGCCGAAAGCATCCATATTTTGCGCGAGGTCGCGGCGGAGTTTTCGCGGCCGGTGATGCTCTACTCCATTGGGAAGGACTCATCGGTCATGCTGAGGCTCGCGCTCAAGGCTTTTTATCCCGCAAAGCCCCCGTTTCCGCTGCTGCACGTCGACACCTCTTACAAGTTCGGCGAGATGATCGAATTCCGTGACCGGACCTGCGCGGAACTGGGGTTGAAGCTGATCGTGACCAGAAACGAACGGGCGCTTGAGGAAGGCGCGGATCCGTTCCGGCTCGGGACGCAACGCTGCTGCGCGGCCTTGAAAACGCGCGCGCTGCTCGACGCGCTGGCCGAGGGTGGCTTTGACGCGGCGTTCGGCGGAGCGCGGCGCGAGGAAGAAAAATCCCGCGCGAAAGAGCGCGTCTATTCCTTCCGCGATGCGCTCGGCCAATGGGATCCCAAGAATCAGCGTCCGGAGCTGTGGAATCTCTACAACGCGCGCATCGACAAGGGCGAGAGCATGCGCGTATTCCCACTCTCCAACTGGACGGAGGTCGACGTGTGGAGCTACATCCAGCTCGAAAGCATCCCCGTCGTCCCGCTGTACTTTGCCAGGGAGCGCGAGGTGCTGGAGCGGAACGGGCAGTTGATCCCGATGGAGCATCACCCGCCTCTACTGAGCGGCGAACGGCCCGTCAAGGTGATGTGCCGGATGCGCTCGCTTGGCTGCACGTATTGTACGGGCGCGGTCCGGTCCACCGCTGCCAGCGTTCTGGAGATCGTTGAGGAACTCAAGCTCGCGCGCAGGTCCGAACGCGAGAACCGCGTCATCGACCATGACCAGGAAGGTTCGATGGAGTTGAAGAAGCGCGAGGGATATTTCTGAAATGGCCGTCCAACCTCAAGTCACAGGCCTGCTCAGATTCACTACTGCCGGAAGCGTCGACGACGGCAAGTCGACGCTGATCGGGCGCCTGCTGCACGACAGCAAGGGCCTATACGAGGACCAGCTCGAATCGGTGCGCCGGGCCTCGCGCGACGGACTGGAGCTGGCCTACGTCACCGATGGCCTGCGCGCCGAACGCGAGCAGGGCATCACCATCGACGTCGCCTACCGCTACTTCTCGACGCCAAAGCGGCGCTTCATCATCGCCGACACGCCGGGACACGAGCAGTACACGCGCAATATGGCCACGGGCGCGTCGACGGCCAGCCTGGCGGTGATCCTGATCGATGCGCGCAAAGGCGTGCTGCCGCAAACGCGGCGTCACGCGGCCATCTCGCATCTGCTGGGGATCCGGCGGCTGGTCCTGGCCGTGAACAAGATGGACCTGGTTGGCTTCCGGCAGGATGTCTTCGAGACAATCCGCGCGGCGTTTCTCGACTTCTCGCAACGCTTGGGGCCCTGCGAACTCGACTTCATTCCATTGAGTGCGCTCGACGGAGACAACGTCGTCGAGCGCAGCGCCCGCATCCCCTGGTATTCCGGGCCCAGCCTGCTGGAGTATCTCGAATCCGTGCCGGCGGAGAACGCGCCGGAGCATCAGCCGCTGCGGCTTCCGGTGCAATTCGTCATCCGGGATGGGACGGGCTTCCGCGCCTACGCCGGGCAGGTTGCTTCAGGCGAGGTGCGGCCCGGCGACGAAGTGCTCGTGCTCCCCGCGCGCAAGCTCGCTTGCGTGCAGTCGCTTCCGTCGCGCGAAGGCGATCTGGAACGGGCCTTCGCGCCCATGCCCGCTGCCGTCTCGCTCGCCGATCAAGTGGACGTCGGGCGTGGAGACATGCTGGTTGACCCGCTTCAGCCGCCTGTCGCCGCGCGGCGGATCCGCGCTCGCGTGGTCTGGATGTCGGAGCGCCCGCTCACACTCCAGACGGTCTATCTGCTCAAGCACACGACGCAGACGGTATGTACCGAAGCGGTGAGAATGGTCTCCCGCCTCGATATCGAGACGCTGGACGAACGTGCGTGCGAGCAACTGGGGCTGAATGAAATCGGCACCGTGGAGTTTGAGACGCACCGGCCCATCTTCTGCGATCCGTACGCGGTGAACCGGACGACGGGCTGCTGCATTCTCATCGACCCGGCTACGAACCTTACGCTCGGAGCGGCGATGATCGAGAGTGCGGAAGAGGGTGGCGACGCCCGCCGCGCGCTTCCCTCCGCGGGGCGCCGGGGCATGACTGTATGGCTGACGGGGCTGAGTTCCGCTGGCAAGTCTACGCTGGGACAAGCCCTGTATGACCGCCTGTGGGCGATGGGCCACAAGGTGGAGTTCCTGGACGGCGACACGGTCCGGCAGAATCTGTGCAAAGGGCTGGGCTTCAGCAAAGAGGACCGCGACGAGAACATCCGTCGTATCGGATTTGTGGCCGAGCTGCTCACGCGGAACGGCGTGGTGGTGCTGGTATCGGCGATCTCTCCCTACCGCTCTATCCGGGAAGAAGTGCGCCGGCGGATTGGAGATTTCGTCGAAGTGTACGTCAACGCGCCACTCGCCGTGTGCGAGCAAAGGGACGTGAAAGGGCTTTACAAGAAGGCTCGCAGCGGACAACTCCCGGGTTTCACGGGAGTCGACGATCCCTATGAACCGCCAGAGAACCCGGAGGTGGAATGCCGCACCGATCTTGAAACTCCGCAAGAGAGCGCCGAGCGGGTTTTGCGATATTTGGAAGCGCGGCTGGCCTGAATTCGGGAGCAATTTGAGACAATTGCGAGATATACTCACCATGGCGTTGACGCGTCTCAAACCTTCGCCACCCTGTGTCATCCTCGAGACGCGAGCACCGGCTGCGCGCCTTCGCCACGGTCGGGAGTGGTCGGCAGGAGACACGCATTGAGCGAAGACGCCAACGCCAATCGTACTTACAGGACGCTCCTGGCGATCTTCTTCGCTATGGTGGCCGTCATCTGCCTGGAGGGATACCACTTTTACTCCGAGCAGCGGGACGCGGCCCAACGGGACGTCACCAACGAACTCCAGGCCATCGCCGATCTGAAAGCGGAGCAGATCGTCGCCTGGCGGCGCGAGCGCCTGGCCGACGCCACTGCGCTCACGGCCGACCGGGCATTCCTGGCCTCCATTGATTCTGCCATCGCGGGCCGCTCCTCGCCAGCCAAGAAACAGGAAACCCTCCTGGAGCTGACGAACTTCTGCCAGATATACCAATACGCAAACGCTGTCGTGCTGGACTCGAACGGAAAAGTGATTCTGCAATATGGGAAGCTCTACGGGGGGGCCGATCATTTCAGGAAGATTTTGGCAGAGTTTGGCACGCACGAGGGCGCCGTCCTCCGCGATCTGCAAGCTGAAGGCGGTGGAGGATTCCATCTAGGCCTCAACATCCCACTGCGGCTTCCCGGAGACAAGAAGCTCTTCGGCATATTGTCATTCGCCATCGACCCGGAGAGTTATCTGTTTCCGATGGTCGATCGCTGGCCCGGGCCGATGCGAGATGGAGAGACGCTGCTCGTTCGCCGGGATGGCGAAGAGGCCCTATACCTGAACAAGCAGGATCCGAAGAGCAAGGCCGGCACGCGGATGCGTCTGACCCTGAGCAAGCGCGACGCCGTCGCCGTGAAGGCGCTGAATGGAGAGAGTGGTCTGATTCGCGGCATCGACCGGCAGGGAAGACCGGTGGTTGCGGCGGCTCGCGCATTGCCTGACTCGCAATGGCTCGTGTTCGCGCAACTTCCGTTGGAGGCCATCGACAAGCCCATCCGCGACAGGGCGCTGCCGGTCTCCTTCGCGGTCGTAGCGCTGATTCTGGCCTCCGGAATGGCTGCCGCGTACCTGTGGCGGGTGCAGGAGCGGAGATATGACGAAGTACGGCACAGCGCGGAGTTGGAGAAGCAGGCGCTCTCCAGTCACTACAACTTCCTGAGCCGCTCCGCCAGCGATGCAATCCTCCTCGTGAACGAACAAGGCCAGATTGTCGAGTCAAACGATCGGGCACTGGAGATGTACGGTTTCTCTCGCCAGGAATTGTTAAGCATGAACGCTGGAGCATTCCAGTCAACCGATGGTCAGCATGGCGCTCCGGAGTACTGGCGACAGGCGGAGGAGCAACCGGAGGCGTTGATCGAAGCCGTCCACTCGCGGAAAGACGGCTCGACGTTCCCGGCGGAGGTCAGCGCACTGCAAATCGAGGTGGAGGGAGTCACCTATCATCAGGCGATCATTCGCGACATCACGCAACGGAACCGGGCAAAGCGGCAACTGGAGAACGCCAATCGCCTTTACGCCGTGCTCAGCCAATGCAATCAGGCCATACTCCGCGCGGCCACGCAGCAGGAGTTGTTCAACGGAGTATGCGAAGCCGCGGTGCTGGAGGGGGGCTTCCCTTTGGCGATGATTTGCGGTCTGGATCCGGAGAGCCAGGATGTGCATCCCATCGCCACCTCGGGAACCGCATACGCGTATACGAGCGGGATTCGCATCTCGGCACGGCTCGACGAATCTGGTCAAGGTCTGATCGGAACCGCCTTCCGTGGCGGCCTCACCACTGTATCCGACGACATCGAAAACGATGTCCGGATGTCATCCTGGCGCGAGAGGGCTTCAAAGTGGGGACTCCAAGCGTCGGTCTGCGTGCCGATCCGTCGCGGCGGAGGGGTTGAGTTCGCGTTTGCTCTGTACTCGCTTGAGAGGTCGTTCTTCAACCCGCCGGAGATACGGCTGGTGGAAGAGGTCGGGGCAAAAATATCCTATGCTCTGGGGCGCCTGGACGAGGAGTCCGCCCGCAAAGTCGCCGAGGAGGCTCTGCTCCAAAGCGAGATGCGTTACCGGCATCTTGTGGAGAGCGCCCCGCTCGGCATGTACGTTCACAAGAACGGCGTCGTCAGTTACATCAATGAAGAGGGACTCCGCATGCTCGGCGCAGCCTCTATGAACGCCGTTGTTGGCAAGGAAGTCTTGACGTTCATCCATCCGGATGACCGCGGTCTTGTCGGTGAACGGATCCGGAAACTCAAATTGGGAGAGCCAGCGCCACTCACCGAAGAGCGGCTTATCCGGGCCGACGGATCCATCTTGTATGTCGAGGTCTCCGCCGTGCCGATCCAGTACGAGGGGGAAGACGCGGTATTCGTTTTCGTCGTCGACGCCACTCAACGGAAAAAGGCGGAAGCGGAGCGCGCGAGGATGGAGGAGCAGTTTCTGCAGGCGCAGAAGATGGAGAGCGTGGGACGGCTCGCGGGCGGCGTTGCCCACGACTTCAACAATAATCTCACTGTGATCAACGGATACTGTGATCTGCTGCTCTCCTCGCTTCCCGCGGGCGATCCCATCCGCGCGCAGATATCACTGGTGCGCAAAGCGGGCGATCAGGCGGCGAAGCTGACGCGGCAACTCCTGACCTTCAGCCACAAGCAGGTTTTCTCGCAGAAACACGTCGATCTGAACGAACTTGTCGCCGAAGCCAAGTCCCTTTTCAGCCGCTTGATCGGCGAGCGTATCCGGATCCATACGCAGCTCGACCCGGCTCTGCCGAGTGTTCTCGCGGACCCGGCGCAGATCGATCAAGTACTGATGAACCTTGCTGTCAACGCCCGGGATGCAATGCCTGACGGGGGAGATCTCGTCATCGCGACAGCCAGCATGCACTTGCAAGAGGAACAAGCCGCGCGCGTCGTCGGCGCGCGCCCGGGCCACTTTGTGGCGCTCACCATATCCGATACCGGCGTCGGCATGGATGCTGAGACCAGGCGTCACATTTTCGAACCATTTTTCACAACCAAGCCGAGAGGCTCGGGAACCGGGCTTGGCCTAGCTACCGTTTACGGAATTGTGCAGCAGAGCGGCGGTTGGGTGGAAGTCGAGAGCGCTCCTGGGCAGGGGACGACTTTCCGGATCCTGCTGCCCGCGGTGGCGGGCACTGCCGCACGGGACATCGAGGTCTCCTCGAAGGCCGCGCCCGGCCATGAGACCGTGCTTCTGGTGGAAGACCAGGCCGATGTGCGGCTGCTCACATCAACCATCCTTGAGAGTTTGGGCTATACAGTGCTGGAAGCCGACTCGGGCGCAAAGGCGTTGCAAATCTCGGGGGAGTTCCAGGGCCGGATCGACCTTCTCTTGACCGATGTCATCATGCCCGGGATGACTGGGCGGGGATTGGCAAAACGTCTGCGCAGTCTGCTGCCCTCCATCAAAGTGCTGCTGGTCTCGGGCTACGCTGAGGACGACGGGCTGGAAAGCCGTGGAGGCGAGAGCGAGTTCGATTTGCTGCCCAAACCGTTCACGCCCTCGGCGCTGGCGGCCAAGGTGCGGGAAATATTGCAGCGCTGATCTGATCTGGTCCGATCGCGCGCGGAGAATTGACTCGCGCCTGGCCGTGACTGGTTTTCTGGCCGTGTGGCAATGTGGCTGTGCTGGTGTGCGGTTCCCTCATGCTCGCTGCTCCGCCCTGGAACGGAGCAGCGAGCGCCTGCGAACGGCAGCACCGAATGTCGCGGTCATGGCGCCGGATGTGGGGAGGCGATCGTTACAAGCAAAGGAGCGATCGGGATTGCTCAGCGGGCGTGGAGCACGGCTTTTGCAGTAACAATCGCCTCGCCGACGTGCCGCTGAGTATGCTCCGCAATGTGAACGAGCAGGGTTGCGAGCGGCACGGGAATGCGCTTACGACCGATATCGCGCGTGTCCCCAAGGCTCGCGGGGTCCAATCCGCGAACCGTGGCGCCAGCCCGTTCGAACTCGTCATCGAGCGCTTTCAGAAGCGCGTCGCGGCTCATACCGGTCCCTGCTTCGTCCCGCAGTTCTGACAACTGAGCGGCGCTCAACTGCTCGCCGCGAGCATATGTAAGTAGCCGGTCGATGCTGCCGCAGATGTGCCGGATATGGAAGCAGACCGGCGCCAGGCCGAGCAAGCTGCGCGAGAGGTCCTCGGTGGTGAGGTCTTTCGTCCAGGCCTCCAGATCCGCACGGGCATGTTGAAAGGAGTACAAGACGGCGGCCATGACCGGTTGAAGGTCGCTGAGCGTACCGCTCATCCAAGGTTCCACGCGGGGTTCCAAGCCGGGTTCCAAGCGGGGTTCCCGAGCATGCGACTCTGCCGCCATTTGCTTTCCTCCTGAATATCGGACGCATCGGCCTCTGGCTGCTCCGCCCCGGAGGCGAATTGCCGGGATGAACGACCTACCTTTGGTTTACACTCAACACGGAAGCTCTTTTCGGCCGGTGCCGGGCCCGGTCTTCAAAACCGGCGGATGGCCCAATACGCCATCGGTGGGTTCAACCCCCACGAGCTTCCGCCAGTAAGTTATTGAAAGTAAATAACTTGCTTTCTAATAGACGCCGCAAATACAGGAATCCAAACTAAGCTTATCAGTTGATCGCTCTTGATAGGCTCACTTATGAGCCACGCAGCCCTGCGGCCGTCTTGCAGTGTCTCCTCCAGCCAAGCGGCATTCTCCATATTATTTCTATTTTATGGCTATTTAGTTCCATCTTCCAGGTCTAAACCCACCGCCTTTCAGGCGGTCAGCTTTCAGCCAACTGCGCGTTGGTGGGGCGGACCCCCAGGTCCGCGCGGGTCCCCCAGGACCCGCTTCCGGACGGC